>ODAI012857773.1_pt1 | contig 71168 bp, 57 predicted proteins | sample 1539321 | NCBI WGS metagenome assembly ODAI01 (sample SAMN02144231, study PRJEB22623) | gut metagenome | biome: sheep rumen | host: Ovis aries | place: New Zealand
AAACGTGATTTTAATAACGTTTCTGACATTTGAAATCGGAACTATCCAAGAAGCCAGCAGAACGATTTCAATAACCACTGCGCTACTAGTATTTCCTTATCTGTTATTAAAAGACGCATTTGGCGGCGGACTTGGGAATAAATAGTTTTGACGGCCGCTGCCATTTTAAGCTCGCTAGCAATGATGGCAAACGACCTCATCCCTTATCTTTTACGAATTAGAACTTTCTTTTAAACTCCATAATGGATTTAGACGATAACTCTTCAAATATAGCGGTACTAAAACAGGCCGCAGCAGAAGGGGACAGCGACGCACAGCTAGACCTTGCCGCCTGTTACGCCGACGGTGACGGAGTTCCACAGGACGCTGTTTTAGCCGCCCACTGGTTTTCAGAATCTGCCCACCAGGGGAACCCAGAAGCGCAGTTTGCCCTAGGTTGTTGCTATATGACGGGCGAGGGTGTTGAACCCAACCCCGCAAAAGCCGTTGAGTGGTTCCGCAAATCGGCCGAGCAAGGCGACAGCGACGCACAATACAACTTGGCACGCTGCTACGACATTGGCGACGGCATAGCACAAGACCAAAAGGAAGCCGTGAAATGGTACAGAGCCGCCGCCGAACAAGGCGACACCGACGCCCTTAACGACCTCGGATGGTGCTACATAAATGGAGAAGGCGTTGAAAAGGACGAAAACGAGGCCTTCCTCCTTATAAACCGAGCTTTCGCAGGAAATCCGGACGAGCCCGACCTCCAGCACAGCATGGGCTACTGCCTCTACTACGGAATAGGCACCACACCCGACAAAGAAAGCGGTATGCGACTTTTCAAGGTCAGCGCAGAAGGCGGCTGCGAAGAAGCGGCCATAGAAATAAGAAAAAACAAATGACATGAGATACAGTATAAAAAACATAGCAGTTGGACTTCTCACCCTGATTACAGGACTTACGGCCAACGCCCAATACCAACCCGACAAGTACTGCAACGGCTACCTGAGCCGGACGGTAGAACAACCCGACGACTACGACGGGCGAGTTGTTTGCACAGTGGTAAAGAAGCCTAACCTGGAAGGCGTGAAACGCGCCATTGTTTATGTGCACGGCTACAACGACTACTTTTTCCAAACGGAGCTAGGCGACAGCGCCAACGCGCACGGCTATAACTTCTATGCGGTAGATTTAAGGAAATACGGCCGTTCGATACTCCCCCACCAAGATGCCTTCTTCTGCAAAAAAATAAGTGAATACTTTGCCGACATCGACACCACCATTGCCATAGCAAGGGCAGAAGGAAACGAACAAATAGTGCTGATGGGGCACTCGACCGGAGGTATGACTACCCCCTACTACCTGAAAGAAAGAGGCGGGAAGGCACACGTAGACGCTCTGGTGCTGAACAGTCCGTTCCTAGACTGGAACATGAGCTGGTTTCTTGAAAACATGCTGGTTCCCTGCGTGAGTTTCACTGGCATTTTCGCCAAAAGGCTAAAAATACAAGGCGAAGAGGAAGTGCCACGCTCGTACGCACAAAGTCTGTTGAAAAAATACCATGGCGAGTGGGAATACGACACCCGGTTGAAAATGGAGAAAGGACACGCCAAACGCGCAGGCTGGGTTCGTGCCATCAACCGAGGCCAGAAACACGCAAGGAGAGGGAAAGATATTACCTGCCCTATACTTGTAATGAGCAGCGACACCACCATTACAGAAGGTGACGGACACTGGGACGAAGTCTACCACCGCGCCGACGTAGTGCTTGATGTAAACGACATTAAGAGATACAGTACACGGTTGGGCAACAAGGTCACCTACGTAAAAATACCCGGAGGCAAACACGACCTTATCTTGTCGCAAAAGGACGCACGCGACAGAACCTACCAAACAGTGTTCAAGTTTCTGGAGATGCAGTTGAAGTAAAAGCTTCATGCTAAAGAACAAAACAACCTTCTATAAAAACTTTCTAGCAATGAGTACAACAAACGATTTGATAAATATTGGTAGAGGAACCTATTTAATTACCGAAACAATCAAATATACCCCCACTATAACAAATGGGGAAAAGATAAACCTCGCCAATTACGTGGTGAGCATGCTCAGCGACAAGGAATTAAGAATAACCACAAGCCAAGGCACCACAGAGAAGCCCCAAAACCTTTCAGACATTCGTTCTGCAAAGGATGTTTTTTTGCTGGTTGTGTCAATTTTCTGTAACGGAGAAAAGTACTATCAATTTGTTGATGCTGGCATCGGGACCCTCGAAGAAGAGACAGACTTCGACAGTAATTACATAAAGACCAATCTGAAAACGAGTATAACCTATCGTCCGAAAGCATCTTACGAATGTCACCATATATCAACCACCTACACAAAATATTCTAAAGAAAAAATAGAAAGCATCGCTGTAAATAAATTCTACCTGAAAAAAGAGGCCATCACTTCCATCAATTTTCACCCTGCTGACGTGTTTAGCGGGAAAGTGGAAGAATGGCTGAAACTATATCCCAACAACGCAGACAAAGATACAATCAGGCAATTTATGGAATTGGGGGTTATAGACACTGAACGTCCTCTGACCAGCGAACTAAAAATAAAGGTGCCTAACGACATCCAATTCACGATGGAAGACAGGACACCATTGCCAGAAGAACGACCCAGCATAGAGTTAGGCCTTGGTCCCAGACCTGGCTATGTATGGGAAAGTAATATGTGTGAAGACGGGGAAAAAACAGACTACGATTTTGTCATCTACGACCAGTATCAGGGGTGGTATAGACATTACCGTATAATAAAAGGAGCCCAAACACCTGTAAAGTATCTGTACAAGGGCGACTTTCAGTTTGAAGTGATTGTAGAATGTGACAATCTGGTTGTTTATGGATTGAGAGAGAATGACAAGAGCCTCGTCAACAAGGGTCAGTATAAAAACAAATACAAAATTACCGAGCGTATACCCCTGACGTTAATCGAAAAACTGACAACACTTCATAAGAAAAATATACACACCATAGAAAAGGACAGCAAGCTATGGAACGAAGTCGTTAGCACCATTCTTCCTGATTGCAAAAAAGAAGTGATCAGTCTGATTCGAGAAAGTATCGATAACGAATAATATCACCTACGTTCAGTCGTCGAAATCGACATGCGAATTCAAATACTGACCCTTGCCTTTGGTTAGCGAGCCGTATTGTACTGCATTTTTAGGGCAATGGTGGAAACAGGCGCCACATTGAATACAACGGTTGCGCCACTGCGGTTTACCATCGTTAAGGCGGATATTGTTAACCGCGCACACCTTAGCACACAAGCCGCAACTTATGCAGTTCTTGTCGGCATAAAAATGGGTGCGTCCGCACTGCACATGCGCAAACAGCGGATAAATAACCTTCGTTTTAATCCAGGCCAAAGAACCCGGTGTATATTTGCCCGCCGTATCGGAATCTCCGTTCTGAATAGCAGTAGCCAGCGCCTTCACCCTATCAACAGCCGCCACCATTTTCGCATGCTGTAGTTTTTCGGGGTCAATATCGAAGAAAGGGAACAAGACATAGTCGTTAGGCATCTGCACAGAGAAGCAGGCATCGAGTTTCAGCCCTTTCTTGTCCAACAATTTGGCCATTTCCTTATCAGTAAGTCCGCAATCGTCGCCACAGGTGCACACCGCATAAACAGAGCGCGGCTTCCCTTCGAACGTGAATTTCTTGATGAAGTTGACCACCGTAGCGGGCACGTTCCACGAATGAACGGGGAAGACAAAGATAAGGCGTTCGTTTTCCTCAAACTCATAATCGCAGGCGTTGAAGCCGTCTTTGGCAATCACATTAATAGAAAAGAGCGACTCTTCGAGCAGATGTTCAAGTTTTTCCGCCACCCACTGGGAGTTGCCCGTCGAAGTATAATAGAAAATCATATTGGCTTCAATTTAGATTGGAAAAAGAAACAGCCGTCGAACTTTTTATCGAGCCCCAAAGGCGGCTCCCCACGGAAAAGGCCGAAAACGGAAGCACCAGAGCCCGTCATAGCAGCATAGGCCGCGCCAGCCTTGTAAAGTTCCGCCTTCACACTGGCAATTTCGGGGTGCAGAGGGAAAATCGTCTGTTCAAAATCGTTGAATATACAGTCGCGCCACTCTTCAACCGGACGTGAAACCAAGTCACGCACAGGCGTTGCAGTCGGCTTGACCGGAATGCCACTGAAAGCCTCTTTGGTAGAGACGAAAACATTTGGTTTAACAATAAGGATTGTGAAACCGTCTAACGCCACCTCAACCGGCTCCATAATTTCACCAATGCCCGTAGCATAGACAGGCCTGTTGACCGTAAAGAAAGCGCAGTCGGCCCCCAATTTTGCGGCATAGGCCACCAGTTGTTCTTGCGAGAGGTTCAAATTGAACATCTGGTTCAGCAAGAGCAGCATAAAAGCGCCATCGGAAGAGCCACCGCCCAAACCTGCACCCATAGGCAGTTTCTTGAGCAGCGATACACTAACCGTAGGAATATCGAAGTCCTTTTTCAGCAAACACAGGGCTTTTATGACCAAGTTGGAGGCAGGATCGCCAGCCACGTGCTCTCCATATTGGGAAAAAGAATAGCCACAAGCATCGGCAGAAGCCCCTAGCGAATAATCGGGCACTACCACTTCGAGCGCCTCGGTCATCGGAACGGGATAAAAGACCGTTTCGAGGTTGTGGTAGCCATCGGGACGCTTTCCAACAATGTTCAGACCGATGTTGATTTTGACATTCGGGAAAACAATCATCTATTAATAACCATAAGTTTGATACAAAGATAAGAAAAAAGTGATGAATGCAAAATGAAAGACAATAACCTTATAAGTCGTGAAAAAGAACTACATTTGCAGAACATAAGACAAAGAACTAACATACATTATGAAAAAAACCATAATTGACGTTTTTGAAAATTCAGTCAACAAATATCCAAACAACACCTTCTTGATGGAAAAGAAAGGGAATGTTTGGGAAAACACAACCTACAGTCAAATAAAAGAACAAGTCTACCAGCTAGGTGCAGGCTTCCAAGCATTAGGAGTAAAGAAAGGCGACAACATGGCCCTACTCAGCGAAGGCCGGAACCTATGGGTAGTGAGCGAACTGGCAATGTTCTATGCCGGAGCTGTAAACGTGCCATTAAGCATAAAGCTAGAAGAGAGCAACGACCTTTTATTCCGCCTGCAACACGGCGATGCAAAATTCATCGTCACCAGCGGACAGCAACTGAAAAAGATAAGACTAATTGCCGACAAGCTAGAATTGCTGCAAAAAGTGATTGTGCTTGACGAGCAGAGCGAATACCGGCCCAACGAAATGTACGTGGGCGACGTTATAAAGCTAGGCGCAAACTTCTTGGAAATGAACGGAGAGGAGAAATTCCTAGAAGTAGCCAAAAGCATCAACAACGACGACCTGGCCACCATTACCTACACCAGCGGCACCACAGCCGACCCTAAAGGCGTGTGCCTGACCCACCGCAACTACACCGCCAACGTAGAGCAATGCCTCTCGCGCGTACCGGAAATAGACCACACCTGGCGCACCCTGATTATACTGCCACTCGACCACTGCTTTGCCCATGTGGTAGGATTTTACGTAATGATGATGACAGGCGCATCGGCAGCCACCGTACAGACAGGCCGAACCCCGATGGAGACCCTAAAGAACATACCCCTTAACATAAAGGAGATTCGTCCGCACTTCATCCTCAGCGTTCCCGCCTTGGCAAAAAGTTTCAAGAAAAGCATCGAGCAGGGAATCAGCAAGCAAGGCAAACTGGCAGAACGCTTGTTCTCAACAGGTCAGAAAATACGTCAGAGCTACTATGGCGAAAGCAACCTCGACCGGAAAGGGCTACGCATCTTACTAAAACCACTGGTCGCCCTATTCGACAAAATCCTCTTCAACAAAGTGCGCGAGAACTTTGGCGGCGAGCTCCGCTTCTTCATTGGAGGCGGCGCACTGCTAGACAAAGACCTACAGAAATTCTACATCGGCATCGGACTGCCAATGTTCCAAGGCTACGGACTGAGCGAAGCCACACCGGTAATCAGCACCAACACCCCCGACTATTTCCGTTTCGGATCATCGGGCAAACTGGTGGAACCTATTACCGTGAAAATATGCGACAGCGACGGCAACGAACTGCCGACCGGGCAACTTGGCGAGATAGTGGTAAAAGGTGAAAACGTGATGGCCGGCTACTGGAAGAACGAGGCCGCGACAGCAGATACAGTGAAAGATGGCTGGCTCTACACAGGCGACCTCGGCTATATGAGCGAAGAGGGGCTGCTCTACGTGAAAGGCCGCTTCAAGAGTCTGCTGATTTCCAGCGACGGTGAAAAATACAGTCCGGAAGGCATAGAGGAAGCACTGGTACAACTGTGCAGCGCCATAGACCAGGTAATGCTGTACAACAACCAAAGTCCGACCACCAGCGCCCTGGTTGTGCCCAACAAGACCGAGTTAAAGAAGATGGGCTACGACCTGAGTACCGACGAAGGATGCCGCAACGCGCTAAACGCCATCAGCAACGAGATAGCGCAATTCAAGAGAGGCGGAGAATATGCCGACATGTTTCCTGACCGCTGGCTTCCGAGCAGCATAGCCGTGCTTAAAGAGCCGTTCAGCGAACAGAACCACATGATAAACAGCACCATGAAAATGGTGAGGGGCGCAATAGAAAAGGCCTATGCCGACAGAATTGCCTTTGTGTACACAACAGAAGGCAAAAAAATAGACAACGAGCAGAACATACAAGCCCTGAAGGAATAAGGGGTGGGAAACAAATTGAGAAAGAAATTTGGCAAGAAACTAAGAACAAAAGTGCAAAGCCATTAAATTTGCACTTGAATTTGAACGAAACTGAAGAAAAAGGAAATGAAAATAAAAAAAATGCTGGTGGCAGCCATTGTTCTAGGAGCCACCCTGACCTCGTGCCAAAAGCACGTAGAAAGAGCCAACCTGAGAAGTGCGAAAGACACACTTAGCTACGCGTTGGGCTACACTAAAGGTGTAAGTATTGCCAACAGCATAAAGAACGAAATTCCAGATGGCGACTCAACCGTCAACAAGAGTATTATGATTGCAGGCTTCATTAATGGAATGAACGGCGACAAAATCAACTCACAACTGACCGAAGAGCAGGCCCGCCAGATTATTCAAGACTACTTCAAGGATTTGGAGACCAAGCGTATTTTGGCAGAAAACGACGCATTCCAGAAGAAGAAGGATAGCAACAACAAGCTAATGGAAGAGTTTGCCAAAGAAGAAGGCATGAAGGCGTTGCCAAAGCCCGACAAATACGATGGTCCGGCAGTACTCGTTAAAGAGTTGAGCGCCGGCAAGGGAGACACCATAGGCTTGGCAGACTACGTATATATGTCGATCACCCAAAAACTAGTAGACGGACAGATTACCTACCAAACACCAGAAGGCGACTACAGCATGCTGCCAGTAGAGGGCTTGGTAAAAGGCCTGCAACAGGGCATCCGTTCGCTTAAGCCAGGAGCCGTAGCAAACATCATTGTTCCGTCGGAACTGGGTTACGGACGCCAAGGCAAAAACGGAATTCCAGCCAACAGCATCCTCATTTTTGAAGTTGCCATCCAGAAGGTTTTCCACAACCAAAAGGAAGCCAGAGCTTTCTGGAAGCAGGAACGCGAAAAACGCGGACAGATTAAAGCAGCCGAGACAAACGAACAAAAGCAGGCTGTTGCAGCAAAACCGGCAACACCAGCGAACTAATATCTGTAAAAAGAAAAGACGGGACTCTCCAACAAAAAAGGAGAGTCCCGTTTCTTTTTCTACCAACACGACAACTCCTATTATAGAAACAGCACACGCGCAAGCCGACAGGGAACCGAAAGGCCGCGCCCAGCGGGAAGGAAGGCGAACAGAACAGTCGGGAGATCTCGGCGCACAAAAAAGTAGTTAAAAACAAACATTTATAGCAAGTAAGTATTAAAAAGCACACATTTATAGCCAATAATTGAAGGAAAAGGCTTAACTTTGGAAGGTTGTACGCGATACACCAAAGAATTTTCACAAAAGAAATAGGGTTATGAAAAAGCACATACTTACACTGTTGACCGTTATGTTTTGGCTGAATGGTATGGCAGCCACAAAAATCAGAACCAGCCAAGACTCTATCAGTTATGCCTTAGGTTATGTAGTAGGCGGACAACAGCTAAGCAAATCGATGATAGAACGCTACGGTTGCAGTAAAGAGACCTTCTTGAAAGCCGTTCAAGACGCACTGAACAACGATTCGACTACAATGACTCAGGTGATGGCAAACGACTATATGCACAAAGCTGAGATGAAATATCTAACCAAGTCGAACATGAAAAAAGACGCGGCCTACAGAGAAGCAAAAGGAAGAAACAACGAGTACCTTTCAAGCATAAAGCGCAACAGCCAGTACAAAGAGCTGCCTAATTCGTGGGACTCTACTGCATGTGGCGTTTTAAGGAAGATACTGAAACAGGGCTCTGGTGAAAAACCAACCATCAGTTCCGCCGTAAAGTTCAACTACAGCTATAAACTGGTGAACGGAACATTAATCTCGCAATCGAAAAACGGAGAACCTATAGAAGGTCTTGTCAGAAACCTACTTCCAGGCTTACAAGACGCATTGGTGGAAATGCCAGTTGGTTCAAGATGGGAAATTGTTATACCTTCTGAACTCGCATTCGACAAAGACGAACAGACTTTTGAAGACGGTCACACAATGGTTCCGGCCAACTCAATCCTAATCTTCGACGTCGAACTGTTGAATACAGGCACTCCTGAAGACATCGACTATTACGGGAACTAAAAAAAGGGAGGGACAATAACACGTCTCAAACACCCAAATAAAGATTTAAGAAAGGCTACCGATTAAAAAACGGTAGCCTTTCCTATTTCAGGAATCCACTAAATTCGACCTCCTATATGGGGCGGAGTAAAAACAAAAATCCGAAAGATTTGACACAGATTCCGCACACACGTTGTAAAAATGAAAGCACCCTAAAATTGCCATTATGTCATTTTTGAAGCAAAAAACAGGGCATTTTCCTTACCAAAATAGCAAAATTCACAAAAATAAAGAGCGATATACTCATTCGATATACAAAAATTACTATATTTGCTTACAGATTGTAAGCGCTTCGGTAGAAAAAGGAATAAACAATCACGAAAAAGCGTTTACACAACAGACAAACACATTAAAACCAAACTGGTAAAAAATGGAAAAAATTGATGAATTGGACAGAAAAATTCTGGACATTATCACAAAAAATGCGAGAATACCATTTAAAGACGTAGCAACAGACTGTGACGTGTCTCGTGCCGCCATTCACCAACGTGTACAGCGCATGATCGACATGGGGGTTATTGTCGGTTCTGGGTACGATGTCAATCCGAAAGCGCTAGGTTACCAGACCTGCACCTACATCGGCATCACATTGGAAAAGGGTTCCCTCTACTCACAGGTCGTACCAGAATTGGAAAAGATTAGCGAAGTAGTTGAATGCCACTTCACAACTGGCCCATACACCATGATGGTAAAACTATATGCCCGCGACAATGAGCACCTGATGCAACTGCTGAACGGAAAAATACAGAGCATTAAGGGTGTGCTTTCAACAGAAACACTTATTGCACTTGAGCAGAGCATCAAGCGTGAGATTCCTATCTATGTCGGTGATAAAGGTGTTGTGGAAGAAGACACAGAAGAGCAAAAGAAAAAGAAAAAATAATTGGAACAGCCGGCAAGCCGGCCCAACAAAAAACAAAGAGGGCATACCGAAAATAAGGGTACGCCCTCTTTTACTTTTATAGGCCCTTAAAGAGGCTTCATTGTATTTGAAGTGGAGAGGGAACGCGTCAAACCGGTTCAGATTGTGATGTGCGATTCGAATACTTTTGAATGAGATACACACAACCTGCCACAGCCACAGCACTAATCAGAGCGACAAGCACACTATCGCTACCCCACTGGCCAATAAAACAGTCGCCAATTTCGGAATCGAAAAAGTAAAAGTAGCATGTGACAATTACTGCGTTATTAAAAAAGTGGACAATGATAGGAAGCCATAAACTGCCGCTACGCGCCAACAAATAGCCCAAGAAACAGCCCAACAAAAAACGCGGCAGAACGCCCGACAAATCGTCGTGGGCCAAACTGAAAACCAAAGCAGAAATACATATTGCCCTAACTGCCCCAATCTGCTTCGACAAGCAGTTCTGCAAAAAGCCACGGAAGAACATTTCCTCCGTCACTGCTGGAATTACAGCCACTACAAGTAACCGTATGAAGAGGAAGGAGCTATCGCCTTCCGTAAGCATGGCGATATTTTTAGCCACCCTTTCGGCATCTTCGGGCCACACCATCTTATTGAGGCTGCTCAACCCGTTTATCAGAGGAATGGCAAGCAGGGAAACCGAAACGCCTAAAACAACCAGCAAAAGAGAGGGCCTCTTATTTTGTGAAAGGTAGCCAAAGGTTGTTTCACCATGATTGTGGTACAGAAAGGCGAAAACCAACGCCGGGACAAGGAATACAAAAAACGCCATCAGCGTCTGTAAGATGTATTTATAATATGGAGAGTCCGAAATCGGAGCAAGCACCCTACCAAAGCAGGCGAAGAGGAAAATCATGCTAATGACAAAAAGGAAGAAGAAGGTCATCTTTGTCATTATATTTTTTTCAGAGAGTAAACGCGGATAATTGTACATAAGAATAAAAGTTAGAAATCGTCGTCCGAGCCATCGTAAGCGATACCAGCCACAATTTTCTCAACGACCGGCAACATCTTTTGAAACTCGAACCCACGTCCAGCGCCAAAACGGAGCAGTTTAGCCTTAGCGTCAAACCGGTTCTTGTAAGAAATGGAACGGAACTTGGCCGACAAGACTTGAAAGATTGAGTCGTCGTAATCGGCAGTACCGAACACCTCTTCAAGTGTAGAGTTAATGATATCGGCAGGGATAGCCTTGCCGCGTAGCGCAAAAGCGACCTTGTTCCTACCCCAGCGGGCAAAAATCATCTTATCGTTGGCAAATGCACGGGCATAACGCGCCTCGTCGATGTACTTTTCTTTAAGTAAATAGGAAACGATGGCATTAGAATCGGCCTCAGACACCTCCCACGCAACCAATTTTTTGCGCACCTCGGCCAAACAATGTTCAGCCATTGAGCAGTAGGCCGTTAACTTAAGGAGAGCCTGTTCTTTCGTGATTTGCTTCTTCATAAGGCAAAATTACACAAAAACAGATAAAGGAAAAAACTAACGGGTAGCACGGACCATACGGTCCTTACCAAAGAAATCGGCTCGGAGGCAGACCTCGGTAAATCCCATATTTTGGAGCAAGCTGACTGTATCAGCACCAAAGCACTCGTTAATTTCATAATAAAGATGTCCGCCCACCCGCAAATGAGCCAAAGCCACCTCGGCAATACGTCTGTAGAAGAGAAGCGGATCGTCGTCAGGCACAAAAAGAGCCAACGAAGGCTCGAAGTCCAACACATTTTTGTGCATAGCCGATCGTTCGGCATTACAGATATAGGGCGGATTAGAGACCACAACATCGAAAACACCATCGGGCTGCTGGGTCAAAACATCTAATTTCGAGAAAGCCACCTCCACACCATTCGCCGCCGCATTCTGGGCAGCCACGGCAAGAGCCACATCAGAGACATCGACAGCCGTCAACCGGGCAGCAGGCAAGGCATGGGCAAGCGAAACCGCAATACAACCGCTTCCCGTCCCGACATCGAGAATAGCCGGAGAAGCCGACAAGTAGTCCGCTTTCACCCAGTCGACCAGTTCGGCGGTTTCAGGACGCGGAATAAGCACCCCAGGCCGCACCTTGAACGACAGGCCACAAAAAGCCGCCTCGCCCTCGATGTACTGGACAGGCTCGCCCTGGGCCAGACGTTCGAGGAAGGAATCGACAGAAGCCTGCTGTTCGGCAGAAAGAGACAACGGAGAGTGAACAAGCAAAAAAGTAAAGTCACAACCAAGGACACGCATAAGGCAGATACGCGCCAATTCCTTAGCCTCGGTAGGACCATACAGCGCCGCAAGGCGTTCAATAAAAACCTTCTCAGTGTTCCTCATTTCCCGAATCCTCAACTTCATTCTCGTTCAAGACATCCTCTAGGCGTTGGGGGGAGTCAGAAAAAGGGCTCCGCATGCTTTCCTTCAAGAAATAGTGCTTATAGTAAGACATAAGGATGGTAGTAGCCGGAAGGGCGATAATCATACCGATAACACCCAAGACATAGCCCCAAATAGACAAAGAAAGCAGAACCACAGCAGGGTTCATACCCATGGTCTTCCCCATAAACTTCGGAATAAGGTATAAGTCTTGCACAATTTGCACAACCACAAAAACGCCCAAAAGCGAAAGCAGGGCCGTATTGACAGAGCCGCCCGTTTCGGAAGCCTGAATCAGCATAAGCACCGCAGCAGGAGGCAAACCCAAATACTGCAAATATGGCACCATGTTAAGGGCTCCCAGCGTAACCCCCATAACAATGCCCATAGGCATATCGATAATGTAAAAACCTACAGCGAACATAAAGGCATCGATGCAGGCAATGAGCGCCTGACGGCGGAAGTAGAGGTTCATGCCCTGGCGCAAGTCGCGCAACAGAGAAATACATACCCCTTTATAATGATGCGGCAGCAATTTGATAAACTCAAGCGCAATAGCATCCTGGTCGCGTAAAATGAAGAACAGGTATATGAGAACGAAAATGAAGCCGAAGACCCACAGTAAAGCATTGGCAGAAGCAGAAAGCAACGACCATGCATGCGGGAACATATTCGTAACCATTTCGAAGATGCCACTGAGCGTAAGTTTCTGCGAAATTTCATTATTATCGGTCAGTTTAGACAGATAATCGGCCCACTCGGCCGGAATAATACTAGAATTGAACTCGCCATTGTGCACCAGCAGTTCTTTCAGCTTGACAAACTCAGTGATGAAAGTCGGCACCATGAAGCATATAAAACAAGCCACGGCCGTGAGTATGGAGACCATCACCAATAAGATAGAAACCGTGCGCGATTTAAGATAGCGTTGCAGGAAGTCGACAATAGGCTGAAAGAGGTATGCGAACAGCCAGGCCACAAAGAAAGGAAGCAAAACGGACTTGAGGTACTTGAGCAAAAGGAACAAGCACACACAAACGAGCACCCTTATAACAAGGTGTACAACGCTATTGAAAGTATATTGGCGAGAAAAATGTCTACTCATCTAGAAAAAAAAGACAGTTAAATAATGTAAAGTAATTTTTTTTCTTATTTTTGTCTTCGGATGCAAATTTAAAACTTTTGTGTCGGAACATTCAAAAATGGCATAAAATTTGTTGCATAAAGTTCAGAAGATTCAAATTGCGCAATGCTTGAAAATAATAAAGAACAACTGATAAGTTCAATACTTGACGAACTGAAGGAACTGGAGATGTTGACCCAAGGCATGCAAGACCCACGCATGCTACAAGAGTTAGCAATAAAAAAAGCCCAGAACCTTTTGGCCCACTACAACCAGTTGAAGGAGTCTGACAATGCCGCTTCTGCCGTTGTAGAGTCGAAGGCCGAGAAAGTTGTACCAGAGAACAAGCCAACAACAGCAACTGTTGCCGTAGAGACTCCGGTAGCAAAAGAGACTGAAGCAGTAAAGACTGCGCCAATCAGCCAGCCAAAGGTCGAGCAACCTAAAGTTGAGGAGAAAAAGCCACAGCCAACCGTTGAACAACCTGCGCAAAAAGTTGAGGCTCCAAACGAGGGCAAATGGCAGCAAGCAGTTAAAGAAGGGGTGAAAAACGACCGCTTCAAAACAGTTGCCACCTCAGCGCCAACTACCAGTATTGGCAGTTCACAAGTCAAGCGCGTAGACAGCATCTTCGTAAAAAGTTTGAAGAGCGCGTTGAAGTTGAATGACAGAATCCGCTACAGCCGCGAATTATTTGGCGGCAGCGTGGAACTGTTGAACAGCACAATAGACGAACTTGACCAGAAAAACAACTTAGGAGAGGCTCTCGCCTACATCAACGCCCAATTTGACTGGGACAAGGAGAACGAGGCCGTTATGGAATTCCTTTCATTACTTGAAAGAAGATTTTAAGAAATGGGCAAACTATATATAGTACCAACACCGGTCGGCAATTTGGAAGATATGACCTTCCGCGCCATAAAAGTGTTGAAGGAAGTAGATCTGATATTAGCGGAAGACACACGTACAAGCAGTGTTTTATTAAAGCACTACGACATACAGAAGCCGCTTAGTTCGCACCACAAATTCAACGAACACCAGACCGCCGCTTCGGTAGCCCAACAGATAAAGGCAGGCAAAACAATAGCCCTGATATCGGATGCCGGCACCCCGGCCATATCTGACCCAGGCTATCTGCTTACGAAAGCCTGCGTAGAGGCAGGAGTTGCTGTAGAGTGCTTACCCGGAGCAACCGCATTCGTGCCCGCCCTGGTAGACAGCGGTCTGCCCAACAACAAATTCTGCTTCGAGGGCTTCCTTCCCCAGAAAAAAGGAAGGCAGACCCGCATAAAGGAACTGGCAGAAGAAGAGCGCACAACCATTATCTACGAATCACCATTCAGAGTGGTAAAAACGCTCCAACAGTTTATAGAAGTTATGGGCGAAGACCGACAAATATCGGTAACACGCGAAATTTCGAAAATACACGAAGAAACCGTACGTGGCACTTTAGCCGAGGTAAAAAAACACTTCGAAGAAGTGGAACCCAAAGGCGAATTTGTAATGGTTTTGGGTGGTAAAGAACCCGAAGAGAAAAAGAAGAAAAAGTACCAGGACGGAGAAAGCGAATAACTCACAAATTGAATCAATTAACAAAAAACAATAAAATTAAACATCCAAATGAAAAAGAAGTTTTTATTGGTAGCAGCCATCGCATCAGTGATTGGTTTTGCATCATGTAACGGCGATCAGATTGAAGCTCAACAGAGACAGATTGACTCTTTGACTAACGTAAACGACATGCTTCAGAAGCAGAATCAGAGCGATTTGGAGACCCTCGACCAGGTATTCCAGAACTTCGCAGAAATCAAGAAGGCACAGCTCGGCCTTAGCGAAGAAGCTAACTCTACTGAAGGTGTAACAGAAGACCAGAAGCAGAAGATTCAGGAGAACTTCAAGCTTATCAACGACAAGTTCGCTGAGAACGCTCAGAAGCTCGACTCTTTGCAGAACGTATTGAACAGCACAAAGGGTAAGATCAGCGCTTTGAGAGGCACTATCGCAAAGTTGCAGAAGATGCAGGCTCAGAGCCAGCAGGAAATCGCTACTTTGAAGAAGCAGCTTGAAGACAAGGATATCGAAATTGCAGACTTGAAGTCAGCACACGCATCACAGGTTGCACAGATGACTGCCAAAGCAGAAGCAGACAGCGCAGCTAACGCAGCTAAGATCGCTGCTCAGGATAAGGCTATGCACACTGTAAGCTACCTCATCGACACCGAGAAGAATTTGAAGGCAAAGGGCATCAAGGGTGCAGCTGGCCGTTTGAAGAAGGGTGAAGTTAAGGAAAGCATGTGCACCAAGGTTGACTACCGTGAATTCGAAGGTAACGACGGTATCACCTTCAAGAAGGAGCCTACCCTCTTCTCTTACCACACTCCAGGTTCTTACACCATCAAGAAGAATGCTGACAAGACTTGGACCTTCACCATCACTAACCAGTCTTCTTTCTGGAACACCAAGGTTATGATCTTGGCTGGTGAAAGAATTAAGTAAGCCGTAAAAAAGTCTTACAAAAAACATGATAGCCCTGCGTTTTCCGCAGGGCTTTTTTTTTTACCAGTGCCCCAAAAAAAGGGAAAAACAACAGCAGTTTTCCGCCTTAACAGCCAACAAAAGTTTCAGCCACAGCCATGCTGAATAGAAACATCCGACACACTATAATTTAGCTTGATAGCATTATTTTTGAAAAAGAGTACCACCGAAAAGTATTGTTCTCGATATTGTATTTATTTGTTTAGATAGAAAATTTAACTTAATTTTGCGAAAATTTTAGAGTTACGCACACAATTTCGACATTTTACTCTGCATATGAACATATACATCCGAACCCCAAAGTTGAAAATTCAAAACTGTATAAGCACGTTACTGAAGGTTCAACTGTTGTGCTTACTAACCATGTTGTTGCCATCGTGCAAAACGCCACAAAACATAACCTATTTTCAGGATTCCTATAACAATCAGACAATTATAGACTCATCGAATGGAACAATAACCGTAAAACCAGGAGATAAGATAACCATAGTTGTATCGTCGAAGGATCCGCGTTTGTCGGAAATGTTCAACCTGCCAATTGCAGGTTACAGAGTCGGACAAGCGAATTTGCCGGGTGTAACAAACAGTACACAACAGATAAGTTGTTACTCTATTGACAGTGAAGGAAATATAGACTTTCCTGTTTTAGGGAAAATTGTCGTAGCAGGAAAAAAGCGTTCTGAAATCGCAGACTACATCAAACAGGAACTGATTAAAAATGAATACATCAGTGACCCTGTCGTAACCGTCGAATTCTCAAACCTTTACGTATCAGTAATGGGTGAGGTAAACCGCCCCGGACGTTTTTTCATAGAAAACGACAGAATCACCCTTCTTGACGCGCTTAGCATGGCAGGCGATTTAACCATTTACGGCCAACGTGAAAACGTAACGGTAATCCGTGAGAAAGATGGCCAAAAAATATTCTATAAAGTAGACTTGACAAAAGCCAAAAAAGTCTACAACTCACCAGCCTATTATCTTCAGCAAAAAGACGTTATCTACGTAACCCCTAATAACACGCGCGCCCGTCAGAGCACAGTTAACGGAAACAACGTTCGAAGCACAGCATTCTGGATGTCTTTAGCATCACTAGTTACTAGCGTTGCAGTATTGATTTATAAGTAATAACACATATAAAGTTTATGGAGACTCAAACTGAAAAGGACCTAAGTTTGAAAAAATTTGATAATGGAGGACTACAACTAAAAGAGTTCATAGCTATATGTATAAGTAAATGGAAATGGATTGCCACATTTACTGTCGTATGCCTGTGTTTAGGAGTTATCTACTTGATTTCCAAGCAACCATTATATACACGTCAAGCCCAGATATTAATCAAGGAAAACAGCAATGGCAAAGGCAGTTTTGTAAACGATTTGGCAACTGTGTCTGATTTGGGCATGTTCAACCACGGAATAAACGTCAATAACGAATTAACCTGCATTCAAAGTCCCGCATTGATTGCCGATGTAATCAAGCGTTTGAATTTGGATGTTGAATACCGTGTGAAAGGGAGGTTCGGCAAGAACAACATCTATGGTTCCGTTTTACCCGTCCAAGTTCAGTTTAAAGAATTGGACGACAACGAAACGTGTTCGTTCAAGCTTTCGATAAAAGACATATCGACCTACTATATCTCTGAACTGACTATTGGGGAAAAGGAATATCCAGGGGTATTGGAAGGCAAATTCTACACCAGCATCAAGTTTCCTAAAAACATAATCGTCAGAATTACAAGGAATCCGGACTATATTATACCAACAGAAGATACAGAAGAAGCGACAAAGGAATACACCGAATTCTACATCGAAAAACCCGCCTTCATAACAACGGTAGAATCGTATACCGACAGGTTGAAGACCAACCTTGTCAACAAACAGACGACGATATTCAATCTGAGTTTTGACGACGTTTCGGCAGAACGCGCCGAGGTATTCCTTAACAAACTGATTGATGTTTATAACGAGAATTGGATAAAAGAAAAGAATGCCATAGCAACAAACACCAGTCAGTTCATCAACGAGCGTTTGAAACTTACCGAACAAGACTTGGGTTCGGTAGACAACAGCATAAGCGCTTATAAGAGTAAGAACCTGACCCCAGACTTGACTGAGGTGGCAAGACTACATTTGGACAAAGCCAGCGTTGCAAACGACAAAGTGGCCGAATACAGTACCCAGTTAAACATGGCTCTTTACATACGCAATTGCGTTGCAAAGAATAAGAAGAGGACACTATTGCCATCGGTCGATGCGCTGAAAAACAGCATGATAGCAAACAGCATAGACCAATATAACACGACTTTAATTCAACGTAACAGTCTGGCAGAGAACAGTAGTGCGAAAAACCCATTGGTAGTTGACTTAGACAACCAGCTCAACTCCATGGAGAAGAGCATTATTGAAAGCATCAACAACCAAATCAATGCTTTGAAGCAGCAGATTTCTGTATTAAAGAACACAGAAGCCAAAAGTACGGCGAAAGTGGCAAACAGCCCTACGCTTGCAAAACATCTGTTGTCGGTAGAACGCCAGCAGAAAGTGAAAGAAACGCTGTACCTGTATCTGCTTCAGAAACGTGAAGAGAATGAATTGGCGCGCGCCTACAGTGTGTACAACTCAAGAGTGATTACCCCACCAACTGGAGGTCTGAAACCAACATCGCCAATCAAGAGGAATATTATTTTAGTATGCCTTATAATAGGTATACTGCTACCAATCGGTATCATTTACCTGATTGAATTACTGAACACCCAGATTCGAGGGAAAAAGGACCTGGAATTGCTGAGTATTCCATTAATTGGACAAATACCACTCTTAAAGCACAAAAAGAAAGAGATAGTGGTAGAAGCAGACAACCGCAACAGCATTAACGAAGCATTCCGCATTGTCCGCACAAATATTGAAAGCAAAATAGGAAGCAAAGAAGGATGCAAAGTACTTGCCGTAACTAGTGCCAACCTAGGCAGCGGTAAGACATTTACAAGCCTTAATACCGCAAAATCGCTGTCACTTTTAGGCTACAAGGTGGCAATAGTCGACATGGATTTAAGAAGAGCGACCCTAAGCAAGCTGTTCAGCCAAGCCAAACAAGGCTTAAGCTCTTACTTGAATGGAAAGGCTTCGAATGTGAAAGGCATGCTGGAACCTATAGACAACAACCCAGACCTACAGCTTCTGCCTGTAGGAGAACTACCCAACAACCCGAACGAGTTGTTGAGGGTTCCTAAGTTAAACCAGCTGCTGGGCGAACTTAAGGAAAGCTACGATTACATCATCCTCAACTGTCCGCCAGTAGAGATGATAGCAGACACCAGCATAATTGCCCCACTAGCCGACTTAACAGTGTTCGTAGTACGGGTACGTATGTTCGACAAGAAAATGCTTCCAACGATTCAAGATTTTTACGACACCAATAAATATGGTTCCATGGTGCTTCTATTAAATGCGACAATGCAGCATTTAAGGAGACGGAATCAATACGTCTACGGTTAATCATTTAGCACTTTAAGAGTTTCTAGTAAAAAATCAAATAGTAAAACCAAGCGGAATAACAAGCCAAATGGAACAAGATTACTATAGCATATTCATTTACATAGCACTATGGGTACTCGCATTTCTGGTATTGTCCAAGTTCTGTAGTTTTTGGTCAACAACCAAAGTTATAGTCTCGACCTATACTTTTTTTGCAGTGCTGGCCTATATGTTGATGGATAATCCATTCTTCCAACCCAATTACCAAGGGTTAACCATTGCGCCGTTTGTCTACTTATTCCTGTTTATAATAGTGTCGATTACCCCCATAATAAAGTACGACACCACAAAACCGCAGACATTAATAAGCCCGTCACTGGGATCGATCAAATACTTCTTATTAATATATATATTGGTAAGCATCATTGTATTGCCACAAAGTTTCACCAATATACAGGAAGGTTTGACCCGTTTGATGAGCGACAGTACGGCAGGAGCGGAAATGTATGCGGAAACGCACGAGCACGAGGCAGTATACCACTCCCCTATTTTCGGCGCATTTTCAGCATTTCATAACTGCTTTTTCGAAACATTCGTATTTCTGACCTTTTTGATGTATTGTTCCTCACAGATATCAAAATGGTACTTCATTGTGTTATCGACCATCATTCTTTTCGAACTGCTGGCACCAATAGCCTCAGGTTTGAGAACGATGACCATTATGAAAGTGTTCACAATGTTGGCAGCAGTGACCTTTTTCTATCCATTTTGGAAAAAGAACATAAAACACTTCTTCCAGAAAATATGTTTCGTTGTGCTAGGCATTACAATGATTCCATTCCTGGCCCTGACCATAAGCCGTTTCGGAGAACGAGACGCAGGAACATCGGGAGAAATAATAAGGTATGCAGGCGAAGCACCCCTGAACTTCAACATCTACTGCTACGGGACAGAACTTACCCGAGATGGCGACAGGACCTGCAACATGTTTAAACGATGGTTAGGATACAGCAACGTGCCAGAAGATGTGAACGAAACAAGAATAGTACATTCGGCAATGGAAATTGGAGACGATGTATTTTCAACCCACGTGGGCGACTTTGTACTTGATTTCGGACTAGTCACCCCATTTGTAGCCCTAATAGTACTGACACTGATCTTCCTCTTCGCAACACATACCAACAAAACAAAAGTATACAGCCACCAAGTGTTCTTACTGTATCTTATCACTTGTGTGACCCTGCAAGGGTCGATGTATTTATTCTATTATTCGTTTAAGGAAAACTACACGATAGTAAGTTTTCTAATAGCATACATATTCCTAATAATTGTTGAAAACACGTCCAAACCAATTTGTTTCAATCGCCAATAACTTCAAAAAAGAATGTCATCAAGCATAAAGAAAAACTTCTTCTACAGTTCATTACTAACCACGGCCAATTATATTTTCCCTTTATTGACATTCCCTTACGTAACACGCGTACTAGGAGTGACAAATTTAGGCGTATGCGGTTACGTAGACAGCATTGTGAATTACTTTATCCTCTTCGCAATGTTGGGCGTTAATATTGTAGGAATCCGTGCGGTAGCAGAGAAAAGAAACTCAAGACAAGAACTGACAGAGATATTCTCTTCGTTACTGTCGTTCAACCTGATTACAACCCTCCTTATGATGGTGGCCCTGATAGCGGCAACCCTGTTGCTACCCAAACTGGCACCGTATCGGGAATACCTGTTCATAGGCGTATTCAAGATAATTAGTACCACCCTGTTAGCAGAATGGTTTTACAAAGGACTAGAAGACTTCAAGTACATCACCATCCGCACAATGGTGGTGAAAATGGTATATGTGATAGGGATATTCGTATTTGTAAGGACAAAAGACGACACCATCACCTATTACCTGCTAACGATGCTGATGATAGCCGTAAATTCAGTGTTCAACATCGTCCACACCAAAAACTACGCAGACTTCTCATTAGCAAAAGTGCGTATTGCACCCTACTGGAAACCAATGCTTATTTATGGGTTCTACTTCTTCATTACGTCGATGTACACCTCCTTCAACATCACCTACTTGGGTTGGACCTGCTCAGATGAAGAAGTCGGATACTACACAACCGCAACAAAGCTATTCTTTATCATCATAGCCTTATTCACCGCATTCACAGGGGTAATGATGCCAAGAATGACCAACTTGCTGGCAGAAGGGAAGTTTTCAGAATTTAAGATGTACCTATCAAAGTCGCAAGGCCTTCTGTTCACTTTCGCAGTTCCCATAATACTGCTAATCACCATCTATGCGCCACAAATAGTGTTGATACTGGCAGGAGAAGGCTATGAAGGTGCCATATTACCCACAATAATTATAACCCCATTGATTATTGTCATCGGGTTAGAACAGATACTAGTATTGCAGACCCTGAATCCGTTGAAAAAAGACAAAGAGATCATCATCAATTCAACAATAGGAGCTCTGGTTGGGTTGGGGCTAAACATACTGTTAGTAAAGGAACTAAAAAGCACGGGTTCAGCCATTGCATGGCTAGCTTCAGAAATAGTCATCCTGATAAGTTCGCAGTATTGGGTTACAAAATACTATTCAATGAAATTTCCATTCAAGAAATTACTGAATAATATACTTTACAACATACCACTAGTAACCCTCCTACTTCTGATGGACAATGTTCTTGAATTAAATGCCTGGATAACGATGCTGATAACGGGCACATTAACACTTTTATATACACTAGCGCTACAACTTTATCTGAAAAATGAATTTGTAGTAGCTATTTGCAAAAAAATCGGTCGGAAAAATGGATAAAGTCTCAATTGCGATAGCCACTTATAACGGAGCAAAGGCTTTGCGAGAACAATTAGACAGCCTTTACAACCAAACAGTACAGCCAGACGAGATTTTCGTCTCGGACGACTGTTCAAACGACGGTACAGTGGAGATTCTTGAGGAATACCACCGTACAAAAGGGCTTAAATATACGGTCAACGAACATAATTTAGGATTCAACAAAAACTTCGAGAACGCATTGAAGAACACGACAGGCGAATTCATTATGATTTGCGACCAAGATGACATCTGGATGCCCGAAAAAGTGGAAGTGCTGCTAAAAGCCATAAAAAAGCACGACTGTACAAAACCCGTGCTGGTCACCTCCACCACAAAAGACTATATGGACGGGAAGGTCATCAGAGACAATACAAGACCCAGAATGTCGTGGCTACAAATGCTATACGGCAACAACACCCAAGGGTGCTGCACAATACTAAACCGTGTTCTGCTTAACAAAGCACTGCCGATAGACGTTCCCAAAGGGTCGTTGTATGACGGATATTTAGGCATGATAGCAGGAATGACCGGAGAATGGGAAAACATAGGAACACCATTAATGTATTACCGACACCATGCAAACAACGTTATAGCAAACAACGACAAACGAACAGACCAGTACCCAAACATATTTGCGGCAGACCGCTTTTTGCTTATGGATGCCATAGAGGCCAAATACGGCAAAGACTTCATACCGGAACGACGTAAAGTGTTTGAAAAGGTTAAGAAATTAGGACTAAAAAAGAGCAAACTATCGAGAATAACCGCAACCATAGGACTTGTTGAAGTTCCATTTATCACACGCATGAAGTGCATTGTAAAAATTTGCCTTCAGTAAAAGACTTAAAGAATATGAGAATACTACAAATTATGCCCGAATTCGGACTGGCCGGAGCAGAACGTATGGCAGAGAACCTAACACTCAGCCAAATAAAAGCCGGGCACACAGTGAAAGTTGTAAGTTTCTACGACTATCATTCTGCAATTACTGACAATTTGGAGAGCAAAGGGGTTGAAATCATATACCTTAATAAAAAAGGAGGTGTTGACCTGTCAGTTATAGGAAGGTTAAAGAATGTGATAGAATCATATTCACCAGACGTTATACACACACACCGCTATATACTGTTTTATACCTTATTGGCACGCAAACGGACCTCTGTCAAAGCACCAATAGTGCATACCGTACATAACGAGGCAAAGAAAGAGTTGAATTTCGCATATAGGAAAATCAACAACCTGCTGTTCCTAATTTCAAAATGCTACCCAGTAGCACTGACAAAAGAAATAAAGGAAACCATTATTGACGAATATGTGGGGATAAAAGACCTTCCTATAATCATGAACGGTGTGAATACCGACAATGTCCAGCCAATTAAAACCGATTATAAGGTACCCCAGGAGACATTCAACATCCTTCATGTAGGAAGATTTGCAGAAGCCAAAAACCACGAGACGATAATCGACGCATTTGCAGAATTCCACCAACGTCACCAGAAAGCGACGTTGACCTTTTTTGGCGAAGGTGTGAAGTTTGAGAGCGTCAAGGAAAAAGTAAAACGCGACAAGCTAACAGACTGCATTTTCTTTAAAGGAGTTGATGGGAAAGTAACAAGCCATTTTCATGAATATGACGTATTCATCTTACCGTCGCTGTTCGAAGGTATGCCGATAACCATAATAGAAGCCATGGCCGCAGGCATGCCGATAATAGCCTCAAACGTGGGCGGCATACCCGACATTATAACAAACGGGAAGAACGGAATACTGATAAAGCCAGAAAAAGAAGAGATAGTTGAGGCGTTGAACAAACTAGCTTGCAATGAAGAGTTGAGAAAGCGGCTCGGAGAAGCCGCACTAGAGAGTTCGAAACTATACACGTCTGACCAAATGGCAAAGGAATACGTAAATTACTACCAAACATTAATTAAATAATACACGTTATGGCAATATCACTCTATAGAATTAGGAAGTGGACCAAAATGATTATGGGGAGAAGCAATCTGCATGTATGCCAAGACGAAGGCAAATGCTATTCAGTAGAGGCCATTAAAGGTTATTACAACAATTTGACGGAAAAAGTCACCCTTTATGGAGTTGCCCACGGAACTATACCACTCTACCCCAATGAAAAAGGAGAGATGGTAGAGTTCGCAATAGGTATATTCCAATACGGACTGGCCTGCTACGACTTGTATTTAATGAAACACGATGAAACGTTTCTGCAAGACGCCCAATGCTGTGGCGAATGGGCGTTAAGCCACCAACACCCGGACGGTAGCTGGGATTGCTTCGGAGAAGGCGTATATTCTTCTATGGCGCAGGGAGAAGCCATCTCCTTATTAACAAGACTATACACATCGACACAAGACGAAAAGTATTTGGCCCCCATCAGGAAAGCTAAAGACTTTTTGCTGAAGCCTATAGAAGAAGGTGGCGTTGCAAAACAAAGTGGTGAAGACCTGATGTTACTAGAATATGTAGACAAGCCACTCGTTTTGAACGGATGGATATTCTCGTTGTGGGGTTTGCTTGACTATTGCAAGCTATTTCCTGAAGATGCGGAAAGCAAACAACAATACGAGCAATCGCTTACCGCAATGGTCAAGAAACTACCAGAATATGACAACGGTTACTGGAGCCTATACAATAATGAAGGCATGATGGCATCGCCCTTCTACCACCATTTGCACATAAACCAACTCCGCGCAATGTACGCACTGACGCATAGGGAAGAATTTAAAAATTTTGCCGAAAAGTGGGAAAAGTACGGCGAATCGTGGTGGAACAGAAAGAAGGCGTTCATTTTGAAGGCAATACAGAAAATAATGGATTAAAATGTTCAAGGTATCAGTAATAGGCTATCATGCGAAACGAAAGCCATTGCATGATGGGCAGACCGTTAAGACACAACAACTGACAAAAGCACTACAAGACTGCTACGGCAGCGAACGTGTCAACGAAGTAGATATGCAAGGCTGTGTAAAGCACCCGTTCACCTTCCTTTGGTCCTATTTCAAAGCATGTAGAAATAGCGAGAACGTCATCATCCTTCCCGCATACGGAGCGCTAAAGGTATTTCCATTCCTGTGTGTGTTATTCCGGAAAAAAGGAACAAGACTATTTTACGACGTCATTGGAGGCTGGCTCGGCAATTTCATCAAGAAACGTTCACTCTTACGAAACGTGTTGAAGCGCTTTGACGGAATTTGGGTAGAAACGACGTGTATGAAAAACGATTTAAACACACAAGGTTTTGAAAACATAACAATCGTTCCAAACTTTAAAGAGCTATCAATTCTTGACCCCAAAGACTTGCACGAGTCAACAACACCAATCCATTTGTGTGTTTTTTCGCGAATCATCGAAATCAAAGGAATTGAAGACGGCATTAGAGCCATTCGGGAAGTAAACACCAAGAAACAGGAAGTTGTCTATACCCTCGACATGTATGGACCTATAGACAAGAGTTACACAGAGCGTTTCAATGCCTTGAAAGAGACACTCCCCGACTATATTAAATATTGCGGGTGTGTAGAGGCAGACAAAAGTACAGAAACGCTAAAGAAGTATGACGCACTTTTGTTTCCCACGAGATATGAAGGCGAGGGGCATCCAGGAACCATTATAGACGCCTACTCAGCAGGGTTACCAGTTATTTCAGCAAAATGGCACAGCTATTCCGATTTTGTTGAAGAAGGGATAACAGGGCTGGGATATGAGCAATACAATAGTGATAAACTGATTGAATTATTAGAACAAATAGCCGAAACACCAAATGTGCTAAACAAAATGCGCAAAGACTGTTTAAAGAAAGCGACACAGTATTCGGCAAAAACAGTTATTCGGACAATAGAAAAAATATTAAATGGAAAGAGAACCACTGATATCAATTATTACTCCCAATTATAATTGTGCCTCGTTTATAGCAGAAACAATAGAAAGTGTTTTGGCACAAACTTATAAGAATTGGGAAATGCTAATTCAAGATGATTGTTCTTCAGACGGATCACTGGAAATAGCATTGAGTTACGCAGAAAAGGACCCAAGAATCAAAGTAGAGTCTAATACGAAAAATGCTGGGGCAGCCATCTCCAGAAATAACGCCATACGACGTTCACAAGGAGAGTATTTGTCGTTTCTAGACAGCGATGACTTATGGGTTCCGACCAAATTAGAGAAACAAATAAAGTTTATGCAAACCAACAATTGCGATTTCTGTTACGCAGGTTATGAGCATATCAATAAAAACGGAGACAGTATGCTGATACAGGCCAAAGCCATTAAGCACCTGACCTACAGAAGACTACTGTTGCATTGCTGGACAGGTTGTCTAACAGTCATCTACAAGCAAGACCTGTCGAACAAGATATACGGACCCGTTTTAAAGAACTGTAACGACCATGGACTGTTTTTGAAAGTTATGCCCCACATAAAGAACGCCATGGGCATAAGCGAGTGTTTGGGAATGTACAGAATTAGAGAAGGAGGTATTTCTCGGAAAAAAACAGGAAAACTAAAATCGTTCTTCCAATTGTTTCACGACATAGAAGGACTAAATTACATAACAGCGACCTTCTGTTTAATGACCCAAATACTCATTAAACGATTCTATAAATACAAAGAGATAACAGCAAACGAAAGCTGCACAAACAATATTTAAAGTTTATTCTTATTTTAATATCTAAAAAAAAATGACATCTCATTTATTCATATGCATTTGTTGTACATTTTTTGCCTGTTTATTTGCAGTTAGATTCAACCCGACCCTAGTCTTACTAGCCTATAAAAAAGGGATTCTAGACAGTCCGGGGACCCGAAAACTACAAACGAAACCCGTACCCGTTATTGGCGGTATAAGCGTATATCTGGCCGCGATATCAAGTGTCGCAGTTATTAACATATTCCAACCAACAGACGATTTGTATATGGCAGTAGCTGCAATTTCACTGATATTCTTTATCGGGTTATTAGACGACCTGACAGACATAAGTCCGTATAGGAAATTCTTCTATCAGACTCTTATAATACTAGTTTTGTTCGCTTCAGACTCATATAGAATAGACACTTTAAACGGGGTATTTGAAATTCATGAGCTACCAATGTCGGTAAGTCTGCTATTAAGCCTGCTGACAGGAGTTGGCCTGATGAATGCCCTGAACATGATAGACGGTGTTGACGGTTTAAGCAGCGGTATTGGCATTTGTACCTGCGGATTCTGCGGAGGTTACTTCTTGATTCATGAAGATATAATATATGCCGCACTGGCATTCACATTTTTAGGCTCACTAATTCCATTCTTCTTTTGTAACGTATTTTCCAATAAGTACAAAATGTTTATTGGCGACAGCGGATCATTGGTAATGGGTATGTTGGCCTATATATTCAGCTGCCGTATCCTTCACGAAAAAGACGCACTTATTGGCAGTAAAAATGTAAGTTTGATGGTGGCTATATTCGCCGTCCCTATTTTCGACACCTTGCGTGTGATGACAATGAGAATACTAGCCGGAGGCTCACCATTCAAAGCAGACAAGACTCATCTGCACCACATTTTTGTATCGCTTAAACTACCACATATGCTGATTACGATGGTCATTTTGTTTATGGTAGTTATCATAGAGGCATTTTGGTTCTTATTGTTCAATTTCAATCTAGACGTAACAATCCATACCTTAATCGTAGTTGCTTTTTGCGCGACACTGGTTTGGGGTGTTTATCTATACCTGAACAATACAAAGAACCACCACCCCGACCGTTTTATGGCTTATACCAATTGGATACTAAAACTAAGGAAGAATCCGGACAAACTGGTTTCAAAAATTGGCCGATTCATCGATGACCTTAAATTAGTAGAACACGGATGGCTGAAAATCCCTACAAGGAAAAAGAGAGGGCATAAGGCCAATTCATAATTACTATAAAAGGAAACACAAAACAGCAAAAAGGATCTGTTTCGTAATATCGGTTGCTTTTTGTTAGATTGGCATACTATTATATATTGTGCTAGCACTTAGTTTTTTATAATCATATTTTTCTTCAAAATGTATATTCCGCGACTTACAATAAAAATTCTCAGGAAGATTGGCGCAAACAGGTTTTTATTTAAATGCCTGGCACCATTTGCAAAAGCACGCACAGAAATAAATGAAGACATTGTTGCAACAGCACAAGACAGACTTGCCACTCTTAGACCGGTTCCTTCAGGTACCTCTATGTGTGAGAACAACATTGCAGACAATCCGAAATATAATCTTCAAGTTATAATTCCAGCCTATAACGTAGAAAAATATATAGAAGATTGCGTGGAATCTGTATTGAACCAGGAAACAAAGTACAACTACATCGTATATATAGTTAATGATGGCTCGACCGATACTACCAGACAGATTCTTAAGAAGTATGAAAACGACAGCCGTGTAATTCTAATCGACCAGAAGAATAAAGGACTGTCGGGAGCTAGAAATACAGCACTGAAAAACATAAATGCAGATTATGTAGCATTTGTCGATTCTGACGACATACTTGACGAAGGGGCAATTGAAGCGCTTTTAAGCAAGGCGTACGAACTAGACGCCGATGTTGTTCAGGGCAATTTCAGAAGGTTTAAGACCGATGTGAAAAATTATACAACAGGTTCAAATCTTTCAGAGTCCTCGGAAACAAGGCCGAACGACTTGATGGGCTTCGCGTGGGGAAAAATCTACAGGAACCGCCTATTTTCTCATTTACAGTTTCCCGAGGGATATTGGTACGAAGATACCATGTGTAATTTCCTTATCCTCCCCCAGTGCGGCAAAACTGCGACCATCAGCAAAAATGTGTATTATTACCGGAAAGCAAACAAGTTCAGTATTACGCACCAGACAAGGTCAAATCCAAAATGTATAGATTCTTACTATATAACCCAACTTGTACTCAAAGAGCAGGAACAACTGGGTATTAGGGAAAATGACCTTACAGACAAAATACTGAATCAGATTAGATACAATACGGAAAGGGCCGTAAGATGCCTCTCTAAAACAGAATTGAAGTATTTGTTTGTATTGCATTGTAAACTTTTCGAGGCCTATAAAACCGAAGCATCCAAAAACAGAGATTACGCCATAATACAGGAAGCCCTAGAAACACGTCGGTTCGCATTGCTTATGTTGTTTGTTATACTATGCTGAAACTTCTGGATGATCTTTTGGGGGAGTTTTCCCCCACCAGAGTTCGGCGAAACAGAAGACACAGAAGAAATACGCTTATTTGAGAGGTATAAATACAGTCTTCGCAGAGAGTGAATTTATAAATAGGAAGTAGAAACACTAGTACAAATCTAACAGCCGGCCAACATACAACCTTCATATTTGGATTATTCTATCTAAGGCCCAAAAACAAGAATGTAGTTGGGAAAATAACAGCAAAATTGAACAATAAAAAAAGCGCAGGAGCAACGAAGTTTTTAGGCAAAAACGCGCAAAAACCTAGGAAAAAATCGGACAAAAATTTCGCAACCGTTAGCAAATTAATAAAAATCAAGTAATTGCAAAAACAGACAAACAGTTGTCACAAAAATCCAAAATTCTTTGATAGAAAAATGCAATTGTAGGAGCCGCATAAGCACTACTTTTGTTGTGTCAACGAGAAAGTAATGTTTGAATTGAAAATGTAGTTTATTTGTATATAAAAAGAATTGTAGTTTAATTTCGTGTTTATTTAAAGTAATTAGTTTGAATTCTTAGTTTATTAGGTTCAAGAAAAAAGCGATGTGTGAACATCGCTTTTTTTGTTCACCTACAAAACAAACCACTAAATTAAAAAAATAATTATTTTTGCAAAAACAGAACAAATATTATTATATTTGCAAAGTAAATTTATTAACCAATTAAGGAACAAGCATCATCCACAAAAACAATAACTGAATAAGACATATGCTAAAAAATCTAATTTTTGACTGGGGCGGTGTAATAAGCGTCAGCCAACACAAAGAGGCAGTAAGACGATTTGCGGAATTAGGTTTGCCCAATGCGGAAAGCTATTTTGAAGAAGGAAAGAACTGGGGCGGCATATTCGGAGAAGTAGAAAGCGGTGCTATCAGCATCGAGCATTTTCTCAAAAAAATCAGCCAATTGTGTGGAAAGCCCATCTCCTTTGAGGAAGTAGCATACGCATGGTGGGGATTTTTCGACCATTTGACCCCAGGCATACTCCAACAGCTTGAAGCTTGGAAGCTACAAGGCTACCGCCTCTATATACTAACAAACAACAATCCGTTTATGATGAGTTATATAAACGGAGACCAATTTGCGCCAGAAGGACGTGCATTCCGCACCTACTTCGACAAAATTTATGTCAGTTGCGAAATAGGATTGGCCAAGCCAGACAAAGCCATCTATGAGTATGTGCTGAAAGACGGTAAAATGAAAGCCGACGAAACCATTTTTGTTGACGACAGAGAACTAAACACAGAAGGGGCAAAAGCAGCAGGAATAGCCACCTACCTGGTCGAAAATGCAGAAGACTGGGTAGCAGACTTCGCCGCAAAGCATATAAAGTATTAATATATAAGTAATTTTAACCAGTTTTATTCTTAAATCGAACACTTTTAACAAAAAAGTAAAATTGGGAATATACCCGAAAAAAATTATATTTGTAAAAAGGTAGAGATAAGAGTTTCTAACACTTAAAGGATAACAGATATGAGATTACTGAAAACGATACTACTCTGTTTACTAATACTACCACTTGATGGTTTCGCCAAAAAGGATGGCCTTGCGCACCTGAGCGGAAAAATCGAGGGGTACAAGTACGGTAGCAGCATCATAATTGTGGATCCGCAGGGGAATCTTCCAGATGACACATTAAAAATGTCGGCAGACGGAAGTTTCAAGACCGCATTTGCAGTAAAGTATCCTACCGAACTGATTTTCACAATAGAGCAACCTCAGGTTCAATTTAAGTTTTATGCTACCCAAAACAGCCATGCGCAAATGAGCATCAGCCTTCGCAAGGGCAATGGAGAGGAATATGCAGCCAACATCGACTATCTGGGAGACAACAAAGAAGTGTTCTCATTTATACAGAGTCACGACTACAACAACCTGATAGGCGAAAAATACAGCGATGAAAAGATAAAAAAGATGTCGTTTGCAGAATTTCAGCAAGAACTCCGCAAAGACATCAACCAAATGAAGGCTGACCTTACCCCCCTCAAAGACAAAATGTTCAAGGCCGCAAAAGCAGCTGAATGGGAAAAGAAATACACCTATGAACTGATGCGGTATTCGGAAGTAGAGACAACCGAAGACAAAGATTACAGCGAATGGTGGGCTAACCAAGACATTAATAACGACCAAAATTTGGCAAGCAACTGCGTCGCACGCAAATACAAATTGCAGAAGAACTCAGGACAGAACGACTTCGACGTTGCCTTTATTAAAGATTTGCCACGTTATTTTGCCAACAAAGAAATTTACTTCAACTGTGCAAACGAGCACATTGTGAATGTACTGGCAAGCGCACCCGTAAACGTTGACGAGATATACAACACCTACAAGAAACTGTATGCGGGTCACGAAAACGACATACCAGACTATGTGAAGGCAAGCTACGAGGAAGCAAAACGCCATGTGGCAGGCAAACAGGCGCCAGATTTCGAGATGACCGACGAAACAGGGAAGAAGGTCAAGCTATCGGATTTACGCGGCAAGTTGCTGTATATTGACGTATGGGCAACTTGGTGCGCCCCTTGCAGAGCCGAAATTCCAAATATGAAAACATTGTCAGCACACTACAAAGACGACCCAAGCGTCTTGCTCGTTTCTATCTCGATAGACCAAGATGAAGACCGCTGGAAGAAATCGATATCGGGAACTGAAAAAGAAAGCAACTGGAACCATTATCACGTAGAAGGCGTATTAGAATCGGAATTCTGCAAGCGCTACAGTATAGCGGGCATTCCACGCTTCCTGATAATTGACCGTAACGGAAAGATAGTTTCACTAGACGCACCACGTCCGGGTGAACCATCAACAATAGAGCTAATCGACAAAAATTGACACCTTTCAATAAAACACGAAAGAACGACTCAAAGAATAGGAGTATAAAAGAGTAAATCAGTATTAAATAGGGGGATTTATTAATCCCCCTATTTTTATGATACAACACATAAAATTGTGTAAATTTGCGCAAATTTAAGAAAAGTATATCCTTATATGGCAAAAGAACTAACACCACGCGCCGAGAACTACTCGCAGTGGTATAACGACTTGGTAGTAAAGGCTGACCTAGCAGAGCAGTCAGCAGTCAGAGGCTGTATGGTAATCAAACCATATGGTTATTCAATTTGGGAGAAGATGCAGCATGAGCTTGACCGCCGCTTCAAAGAAACCGGTCACGTAAACGCCTACTTCCCGTTGCTGATTCCGAAATCGTTCTTGAGCCGTGAAGCAAAGCACGTAGAAGGTTTCGCAAAAGAATGTGCAGTAGTAACCCACTACCGCCTGAAGGTAAACGACGAGGGAAACGCCGTAGTTGTAGACCCTGAAGCAAAACTGGAAGAAGAACTTATTGTGCGTCCAACATCAGAGACCATTATCTGGAACACCTATAAGAACTGGATCAAGAGCTGGAGAGACCTACCAATTCTATGTAACCAGTGGGCCAACGTAATGCGTTGGGAAATGAGAACCCGTCCGTTCCTCCGCACCGCAGAATTCTTGTGGCAGGAAGGGCACACCGCACACGAAACCTACGAAGAGGCAGAGGCAGAAGCACAGCGTATGCTGAACGTTTATGCCGATTTTGCCGAAAACGTAATGGCAGTGCCAGTTGTAAAGGGTGTTAAGAGTGAAACCGAGCGTTTTGCAGGTGCAGTAGACACCTACACCATTGAAGCACTTATGCAGGATGGTAAAGCATTGCAGAGCGGTACTTCACACTTCTTGGGTCAGAACTTTGCGAAGGCATTCGGCGCCCAGTTCCAGAACCGCAACGGAGAACTCGAATATGTTTGGGCAACCTCATGGGGTGTATCAACCCGCCTGATTGGCGCGCTCATCATGGCACATAGCGACGACAACGGTTTGGTATTGCCTCCAAACTTGGCTCCAATCCAGGTTGTTATCGTTCCAATCTTCAAGGGCGAAGAGCAGTTGAAGCAGATTTCAGAAAAGTTGGCTCCAGTTATTGCAGAGTTGAAGCAGTTGGGCATCAGCGTTAAGTACGATGACGCAGACACCAAGAAGCCAGGATGGAAGTTCGCTGAATATGAATTGAAGGGTGTACCTGTTCGTTTGGCAATGGGCGCACGCGATATGGAGAACGGTACCATTGAAGTTGCACGCCGCGACACCCTCACCAAGGAGACAAAGAGTCTGGATGGCATTGCAACATACATTAAGGACTTGTTGGCAGACATCCAGAAGAACATCTTCCAGAAGGCTCTCGACTACCGCAAGCAGAACATCAAGACCGTTGACACTTACGAAGAGTTCAAGAAGGAAATTGAAAAGGGCGGATTTATACTTGCACACTGGGACGGCACCGCAGAAACAGAAGCCAAGATTAAGGAAGAAACAAAGGCAACCATCCGCTGCATTCCTTTCGACAGCTATGTTGACGGAGACAAGGAGCCAGGTAAGTGTATGGTAACCGGCAAACCTTCAAAATGCCGTGTTCTTTTCGCAAGAGCATACTAATTGACCACTACCCTATAACAGAAAAGCGAGGCACAAAGTGCTTCGCTTTTTTTATAGAACAATTAATTTAGAAACCAGCCTCTTTACAAAAGACGACCGTTTTCTGAGTAAACGGATGCACAAAAACAAGTTCTGCAGCATGCAAACACAAACGGGATGCTGAAGTTCCGTATAAATCGTCGCCAACAATGGGCGTATTAAGTCCAGAAGAATGTGCAGCGTGGACACGCAGCTGGTGGGTACGGCCAGTTTGAGGAAAGAAAGAAACACGGGTATATCCCTCTTCATAACCAACAATCTCATAGAATGTAACAGCCTCCTTACCATAGTCGTAACTCACCATTTGGTGTGGACGGTTGGTAACATCGGGGCACAAAGGCAGCGATATGCGGCCTACAGGATGGGGTTGGTCGTTGAACTCATGGATTAACGGTTGCACAGGATATGGGATTCGTCCGTTCAGCAAAGCCGTGTAACGCTTGTGAACTTGGCGTGTTTCAAACAAGTTCTGCAATTTTTTGAACGCATCGAGCGACTTGGCAATAACCAATAGTCCCGATGTGTCCATATCAAGGCGATGCACCACCATTAACTCCACTGAGGACAAATCGGTACGCTGGCGGCGTAAATGCTCGACCAGCGAATCGGCGTTAATCTTACCAGGCACCGAGAGCATACCACTCGGTTTGTTGACCACAATATACCAATCGTCTTCAAAAACCACCTCTACACGATCTTGTGCTACAGCACGGGCCAACACCGGACTATCTTCAACAGAAAGCCCCTGCAACATAAAGCGTAATATAGGTTCACACTTACTTTTGCAGGCCGGATAGTATTCGCCATGCCGACGGACCTCTTGTTTCGGTGAATTACCCCACCAAAATTCGGCCATACAGAGTGGCGTATAACCGTTCACATAAGCATATTGCAGCAATTTGGGAGCGCAACACTCACCCGCCCCCGCTGGAGGAAGCGGCTGCGTAGACGACTCGAAAATTTGGAGCAAGTCGGCCTTCTCCCCCCTAGCATTGAGGAAAACAAACTTTGTAAAAAGCCAGTTCTGCAACTGGAAAGACATCTCCTCCCGCTGTTTTTTGAGTTGGTTAATCTGGTCGTCGAACAGAGCTACCGCCGACTTAGCCTCGCCGATTTTCGCACTCCACCTCAATTTTAGCCGTTTAAGTTCCGCCTTTTGGAACTGGCTTTGACGGATAAGTTCGACTTCTTGTTCGGTAGAAAGGCCGCCAGCTTTGCGTAACGCATCACGCTGTCGCTTATCGTCCGCCATCTGCAACTTAAATGCACCAATTTCAGCCTCGGCACAAGAAGCTAGATTATCAAGCCGCCCCAATGCCAAACGTCTGTCATCAGCATTCTCAATATCGGCAATACGTTTATTGACCGCCGAGATTTCGGCCTCGTGTTTTTTGAAATAGCCATCGGGCTGCAAATAGTCGAAAACAGGCGGAACAAAAAAAGGGTGACTGGCAACCCCGGCAATCTGGCCAGAAAAAGCAGTCAAAAAGCCCAAATGTCCCTTTGGTGACCTAACCACCAGCACGCCGAACATCTTCCCCTGCTGCAATTCATAGCGCCACTGGGTCTGCAACGCCACATAGGCCTGCACCTGACCAGCCGCCACCACACACAACTGATGCGGAGTGTAGGCAAAAGGGTACGTGAAGCGTAAAGGTAAACCAACCTTGACTGAAGGTTCAAAGGGATGAAAACACATAGTTCAATTTTTTCGCAAATTTAAAAAATTACAGGAAGACTTCGTGAAATAAACAGAAACAGCCAAATTATTCATATAAAATAAACTTCGCAGACAGAAAAAATGCGGTTGGTGATATATTACAAGCCCGATGATTGAATTTTTACATTTAAATGAAGTAAAAAGAAAAATACCAAATGTTCTAGAACTCGTAAATTGCACATCGGAAAAACGAAACGGGGAAACACATTCCCCCCAAAGGCCAAACTGAAAAAAGTGATTATATAAAGGAATACGCAGACACTGACTACAATTTATTTGCCCCCCCCGCTAAGCACATTGTACTTAACGGGGGATTTTTTATAAAGCCTGCAAAAAAATAAAAGGGCAATGAAATGTTGGCCGTCTTTTAGCAAAAAGAGCTTTTTAAAGCGCATCGTTACATTTTTTTGCATATATTTGAGAATCCAACAATAAACTATATGATAATCGATAAAGTTGAAAACTTCGGAAGATATGTAAATCTTCACCCCGATTTCAGAAAGATATCGCTTATACTCGCAAGCGAAGACCTCGCCAGCAAACCAGCCGGCCGACTGACATATGAAGGAGAAAACTTCTACATCAATATAGACGAAGTTGATTTACGTCCGTACGAAACCGCCTACCCGGAAGTTCACGACGAATACATCGACATACAACTACCGCTAACCCGCGCAGAAGAGATGGGCTGGATGCCACGCAGCGAATGCAAGAGCGTACGAGAAGTGCGTGAGGGAAAAGACATAGCCTTCTACAACGAACTGCCGGCAAACAAATTCAGAGTTGAACCAGGCCAGTTTGTCATCTTCTTTCCCGAAGATGCACATTCTCCTATTATAGGAGAAGGACGAACCAAGAAAGCCATCGTCAAGGTTCACATCTAAAAACAGATTAAACGCAAAAACACAATAAACGACAATAAAAATAACAAATATGGACAAACTGAAACTAATCAAGAAAGATCCTTATCTGAAACCTTTTGAGGACCAACTCTACGAGCGATATATGTACGCCCAACGTAAAGAGCAGGAACTGACCAGAGGCTCGCAAACTCTGGCAGACTTTGCCACTGGCTACCTATACTTCGGTTTGCACAAAGAGGCCAAAAAGTGGGTCTTCCGCGAATGGGCCCCCAACGCCACCTCGATAGGCCTGATAGGAGACTTCAACGATTGGAAAGAGAACGATAAATTCCAACTTAAAAAGAAGGATAACGGAGTGTGGGAACTGTCCGTACCAGAAAAAGCCATGAAACACGGCGACCTCTACAAAATGATGGTACACTGGGAAGGAGGTTGCGGAGAACGCATACCGGCATGGGCACAACGCGTAACGCAAGACGAGCAGACCAAAGTATTCAGCGCACAAGTATGGTCTCCCGAAAAGCCTTACAAGTTCAAAGTAAACAAGTTCAAGCCAAGCACCTCTCCACTACTCATCTATGAAACCCACATAGGCATGGCCGGAGAAGAGGAATGCGTACACACCTATAAAGAATTTACGCAGAAAATGCTGCCGCGCATCAGTGCCGACGGTTACAACTGCATACAGATAATGGCCATTCAAGAGCACCCCTACTACGGGTCGTTCGGTTACCATGTGTCTAGCTTTTTCGCCGCATCGAGCCGATTCGGAACACCAGAAGAACTGAAAGAACTGATAGACACGGCCCACCAAATGGGAATGGCAGTAATTATGGACATTGTGCACTCGCACGCAGTAAAAAACCAAGTAGAAGGCCTTGGACTGCTTGACGGCACACCCTACCAATACTTTCACGATGGTTGGAGAAGAGAACACAACCAGTGGGACTCGCTCTGTTTCAACTATGGTAAAAACGAAGTCATGCACTTCTTGTTGTCGAACTGCAAGTATTGGCTCGACGAATACCATTTCGACGGTTTCCGTTTCGACGGAGTAACCTCGATGATGTTCCTCGACCACGGATTAGGAAGCGACTATGGAGGTTACGACTGCTACTTTAACGGGAACCAAGACGGAGATGCCATCTGCTACCTAACACTAGCCAACAGAGTGATACACCAAACCAATCCGTACGCCATCACAATAGCAGAAGACGTTAGCGGAATGCCCGGTTTGGCAGGTAAGTACGAAGATGGAGGCATAGGCTTCGACTACCGTCTGGCCATGGGCACACCTGACTTCTGGATAAAACTGATAAAAGAACAAACCGACGAACAGTGGAAGCCAGGTTCGATACTGTGGATGCTAACCAACCACCGCGCAGAAGAAAAAACAATCAACTACGCAGAAAGCCACGACCAAGCACTAGTTGGAGACAAGACCATCATCTTCCGACTAGCAGATGCCGACATGTACTGGCACATGAGCAAACTGATGCCAAGCTCATATATGGTAGACCGTGCAATTGCACTGCATAAAATGATCAGGCTGATTACCATCAGTTCCATAAACGGAGGTTATCTGAACTTTATGGGTAACGAATTCGGACATCCGGAATGGATAGACTTCCCAAGAGAAGGGAACGGATGGTCGTACAAATATGCCCGCCGCCAATGGAGTCTGGTAGACAACAAAGATTTGAAATACTGCTGGCTAGGCGACTGGGATAAAGACATGATAACCCTAGTGAAAAGCATGCACCGCTTCAACGAACTGCCCATATCGGTTCTGTGGGAGAAAGCCGACGACCAAGTCATTGCCTTCCAACGCGGCGACCTGATTTTCGTCTTCAACTTCCATCCGAACAAGTCGTATACCGACTACGGTATGCTGGTAGAGCCAGGTGAATACAAGGTAGTTTTAAACAGCGACAACAGCAAATATGGAGGTTTTAACCTGATAGACGAAGGAATAAGCCATTTCACCCTCGACAACCAAGAGAGCAACGTACCAGGGAAAAAGTGGTTACAAGTATACCTGCCATCGCGCTGCTGCTTCGTTTTGAAAAAAGTAAAATAACCCCTAAAAAGTTGAGAATCAAAAAGCCCTATTGTAATAATAGGGCTTTTTTGTATATTTGCAGAAAGAAAAATGAAAAACCAATTTCATGTTAAAACAACTTACCATAATAACAATAGTTGCTATCTGCCATTCAAATGCGAGTTCACAATGCACTAAAGGAAACTGCGAAAATGGAAACGGCACATACAACTATGGAGGAGGCACAATCTATACAGGCCAATTTGTAGACGGTTCACCCAATGGGAAAGGAACCATAAAGTTTAAAGACGGGCAAACCTACACAGGCGACTTCGTCAATGGTTTGAAAGAAGGAACCGGGACCCTAAAACTGGCATCAGGAGCAAAATACACAGGCCAGTTCAAAGCCGACAAGAAGAACGGAGAAGGCACTATGACCTACCCGAACGGAGATGTGTATAAAGGCAGCTATAAAGACGGGAAGGAAAATGGGAAAGGCACCATGAAGTACAAAAATGGAGACGTATATGTCGGCAACTTCAAAAACGGTTTGCCAAACGGACAAGGCACACTTACTTTTGCGAACGGGACAAAACAGACAGGCAATTTTGTAGACGGGGTATACTTCAACAAAGTAAACAACAAAAGTAATACACCTAAAAAGCAAAATGCACCTGTAAGGAAAAAACCAACGAAGTAAAAGTCAACTCCTTATTCAACACACCTAGTTGGCACACAAAAACACAACACACACCTGCCAACTTACAAAGTAAAAAACACACAAAGCGTAACAGCATTTAACCCTTATCTAACATAACAATGCCATGAAACTGACAAGACAAATATCTGTAATAATAGGTTTGTTTTTCTTCATCACGACCCACGCCCAAATGACAATAAACAACGAAGAGGGTAAGAATGTAGAAAAACTACTGCTTGACGAATTCATTGGTTCGGGAGTCGAAATTTCAAATGCCAAATTCAACGGTTCAGAGACAATACCAGTTGGATACGGCAAACAAATTGCCACTTATAAAAACAGCAGCGAATGTGGCATGCTCGACATTCAGAGAGGTCTAATACTTAGCACAGACAATCTGGGGAATATTATATCAGAAAACCTTCCATTCCGATTTGGCAACATAGAAATGACCCCAGAAGAAATAAATGAATTTGTAAATGGTTTTTTAAAAGAACAATACAAAAAAATCATAGAAGAGTATCCGAAATTCAATCAATACTATACAAGCTACATTAATAACAAGAAAAAGTTTAATGACCAATACAGTACCCAATATAATTTTTCAGAGGATGATTATAACACATTAATGGAGCTGATATATGAGAATCCATATTTCCAATCCGCACTATCTTATTACAACAAATCGTCAGTTTATAGCAACGAATACATCGACTATTTCCCAACCTACGCGATATTTGATGTGATAAAGACATGGGACCCTTCCTATTATATAATGACATTAGAAAACATTGAAGAAACAAAAAATTCATACCAACTTTACCCTTTTTCAGACAACTATTATAAATACTATATAAACACTGATCCTGTAGCGTACGACAAGAGCAAAGAGGCGAAATACGAAGAAGTCGCAAAGCTATTGTCCTATAGAAACACACACAACAGATTAAAGGATAAAGAACTGGAAGATATAACAGGAGGGGATGTAAATTCGCCTGGTATTCTAGAGTTCGACTTTACGACCACAGACGACTCCATCGCCTTTAACTACGTATTTGCATCGCAAGAATATCCAGATTTCGTAAACACACAATTTAACGATGCCTTTGCCTTTATCATCACCGACTTAACGACCGGAGATAAAGAGAACATAGCAAAAGTGCCCTTCACCAACACATTTGTATCCATTAACAACATCAACCAAAACAAAAACAGCGATTACTTTATCCCGAACTACCAGAAAACAGACAAAACAAAACCAATATACAAAGACTGTAATATGCTCAAAGTGGGAGGTTTCACCACCACTCTAACTGCAAAATGCAAAGTAGTTCCGTGCAGAAAATACCATTTAAAAATGGCGGTAGGCAACGTGTCGGACTTCAGCCTTCAATCATTAGTATTCCTAGAAGCAGGCAGTTTTAAATCGAACGGTATATCAAGCAAGACAAAATATTCAAGGCCAAACGCCCATGGCATTGCAAACGGATGCTCGAATGGAGAGATAGTAATCAACGTAAAAGACAGCGACAGTCCGACAAAGGTAAAAATTGAACATCTCGGTTCAGCAAAGAACGGTATCGACTACAAAGAGTTACCTGAAGAAATAGTCATTCCCGCCCACAAGGACTCTGTTGTTCTAGAGCTGATTCCACTACACGATATAGAAGAAGACAGTTTGGAGATTGTGATGGCGATAGCCACTGAGAACTCATGCTCATCGGTGCAAGGAGACACCATACGCACCTACATCTACAAAGCCGGTGAAATATCGATAACCCCCAACAAAGCAGAATGCTGCGCTACAGAGCTCAGTGTTGAGCACACAGGTACGATAAGGAGCATAAAATGGGAACCAGCAGACCTGTTGGAAAAGAACGACGACTTTACCGTATACCCATTAAATTGTCCGCAGACCCCACAAGTTTTCACCATCACAGCAAAAAACATATTCGGATGCCAAATTGTTGAGGAATCACTAACACTAATTCCTTGCGATAAGAGCATAGAGATGACCGTTGAATTTGTCACAGAAAACAAGAGTTCTGAGTTGATAACAGAATGTAACGACGGAAAGGTTATATTCAACATCACCCGTGGCAAGGATGCGACAGAACCGGCAGAAATAAAGTTGATTTATCCGTCGGACATGAATATAGACGGCCTACCAACAGAATTGACCATTCCGGTAGAAAGTTCCATCTTCGAACTACCAGTAAAGGCATTGGAGGCAGATGCTGCCTACCAGAATACTTTCAATGTGGTGGCCGAATGCAAAAACTGCGTTACCGAACCTATCACGTTTGAGGTAACCACCACACAACCCGAGAAACTGGAATTGGAACAAAACAACGTTTTCAAAGGCTGTGAAGTAAAAGGCATGAGCCTCAACGTGCCATTAGTCTCAGGTAAACTTGGGACAGCGACATGGGAGCCTGCCGATAAACTTACTGACATTGACCAGTTAAACGCTGTTCAAAACGAAGACTTTGAAACAGAAACCTCTTACACCGTAACCGTAACAGACGACAGAGGTTGCCAAACGGCCACCGCAAAGGTAGACGTCGTAAAAGACGAGTGTCTGGAAATGACCGCAGAACTCATTACAGAGGGCAACGACAACGAACTAATTGCCGACTGTAAGGAAGGAAAAATTGTCTTCAACATCGGCAGAAACAGAAGCGGGAACAAAGAGGCCATAATAAAATTGGACTTCGACAACAATGCCAATCTGGGCGGGCTTCCAAAAGAGTTAACGATTCCGGCAGGAGCATCTACATTCGAAGTGCCAGTAAAGGCATTAAAGGGAGATCTGCCATACCATATCACATTCAACGTAGTGGCAGAGTGCGAAAACTGCACATCAGAACCCGTTTCTTTCGAAGTTACAACCACCCAACTCGAAAAGTTGGAACTAGAACAAAACAACACATTCAAAGGTTGCGAAGTTGTGGGCATGAATCTGAACGTACCACTTATCTCGGGAAAACTCGGAGAGGTGAAATGGGAACCTGCAGGAGGCCTAACCGAGATAGACCAACTTAATGCAACACAAGCAGAAGACGTTGAAGCAGAAAAAACTTATACCATTACCGCAACAGACGAAAGAGGTTGCCAAACCGCAAATGCCGAAGTGGTAGTTGTTAAGGATGAGTGCCTGACAATGTCCGCAGAACTCATTACAGAAGGCAACGACAACGAACTAATTGCTGACTGTAAAGGAGGAAAAATTGTCTTCAACATCGGCAGAAACAGAAGCGGAGACAAAGAGGCAAAGATAAAATTGGACTTCGACGACAATGCCAGTCTGGACGGACTTCCAAAAGAACTGGTTATTCCAGCAGGTGCATCTACATTTGAAGTGCCAGTAAAGGCATTAAAGGGCGGAAATCCATACAACAACACATTCAACGTGGTGGCTGAATGCGAAAACTGCATCTCGAAACCAGTTTCCTTTGAAATAACCACCACCCAACTCGAGAAGTTGGAACTGGGACAAGACAACATCTTCAAAGACTGCGAAGTGAAAGGCATGAGCCTGAATGTTCCGCTCATTTCGGGCAAATTAGGAACTGTGACTTGGGAACCCGCAGAAAATTTGGCTGGAATTGACCAACTGAATGCCACACTGGCTGGCGACATTGAAACGGAAAAGAAATATACCGTAACCGCTACAGACGAAAGAGGCTGCCAAACCGCTACAGCCAAAGTAGACGTCATTAAGGAAGAGTGCCTGGAAATGACTGCCGAACTCGTTACCGAGGACAACGGCAACGAACTGATTGCAGACTGCAAAGAGGGAAAAGTTGTATTTAACATCAGCAGGAACAGAATTGGAAACAAAGAGGCAAAGATAAAATTGAGTTTCGGCGAAGACGACAACTTGGAAGGTCTGCCTCAACAACTGACTATACCTGCCAATAAAAAGACCCTTGAAATGCCAGTAAAGGCTAAAAAGGGAGAAAACGCGTACCAGAAGACCTTCAACGTAGTGGCAACGTGCGAGAACTGCATATCGGCCCCTGTAACTTTCGAGGTGACTACCACACAACTAGAGAAACTAGAACTGGAGCACAACAACACCTTCAATGACTGCGAGGTGAAAGGCATGAACCTGAACGTACCACTGGTTTCAGGAAAGCTCGGCAACGTTACGTGGAAACCTTCTGAAAGTCTGGCCAACATCGACCAATTGAACGCAACCCAAGCGGAAGATATTGAAGACAGAAAGGTATACACCGTGACTGCTTCAGACGATAGAGGTTGCCAGACCGCTACAGCCAAAGTAAACGTCATTAAGGAAGAGTGCTTGGAGATGACTGCAGACTTTATTGTTGAAGACAACAGCAACGAACTGATTGCCAACTGTAAGGATGGAAAAATCGTATTTAACATCAGCAGGAACAAGAACGGCAAGAAAGATGCGAAAATAAAGTTGAGTTTCGACAGCGGTTCCACACTGAGCGGACTGTCGGAAGAACTGACCATACCAGCCGCAAAAACAACATACGAGGTACCCGTAAAGGCGAAAAAAGGAGACTCTGCCTACCAGAAGACCTTCAACGTGGTGGCAACGTGTGAAAACTGTATATCAGATCCTATCACTTTCGAAGTGACTACCATCCAACTCGAGAAGTTGGAACTGGAACACAACAACACCTTCAAAGACTGTGAGGTGAAAGGCATGAGCCTGAACGTACCGCTTATTTCTGGCAAACTAGGGAGCGTCAGCTGGGAGCCATCTGAACACCTGACCGACATTGACCAGTTAACCGCCACCCAGGCAGATGATATTGAGTCGGAGACAAGATATACAGTAACAGCCACAGACGACAGAGGTTGCCAGACGGCCACCACAAAAGTCAACGTCATAAAAGAAGAGTGTCTCGGGATGACAGCAGAACTCGTTACCGAGAACAACGACAACGAGCTGATAACCGACTGTAGGAAAGGAAAAGTGGTCTTCAACATCAGCCGGAACAGGGCAGGAAAGAAAGAGGCCATAATCAAATTGAACTACGACAGCAGCGCCACTATAAGCGGACTGCCAAAAGAAGTGGTAATACCAGCAGGGAACGCAACTTTCGAGATACCAGTAAAGGCACTAAAAGGAGACACTGCTTACCAAAACACCTTCAGTGTGGTGGCCGAATGCGAAAACTGTGTAACAGACCCAATAACTTTCGAAGTAACCACAACACAACTAGAACCGCTTAAGTTGTCGAAAGACACAATTTATAAAGAATGTAAAGTAAGCGGGCTTGGAATAGAAGTAGAATTGGAGTCTGGCACATTGGGAGACGTAAAATGGGAACCAACCGACAATCTGCTAATTACCGACCGACTAAGCACAACCATATCGGATGATTTTAACTCAAGCATAAAATATACCGTGAAGGCAACCGACCCTACAGGCTGTCAAACCGCAACAAGCACAGTAACAATTCTAAAAAAATTGTGCATCGATTTGACAATTCCTTCATTTTTCACTCCAAATAACGACGGAAATAACGATATTTGGACCGTATATGGATTGGAAGAGACCGTAAACAGCAACGTAAAGATATTTGACCGTTGGGGCAAACTGATTTTCGAATTCAATCCAAACACTGAAGGATGGGATGGCACGTATAACGGGAGAAACTGTCCAAGCACCGACTATTGGTATGCAATAGACTGTGACGAGATAGACAAAGTATATACGGGGCATTTCACACTGTTAAGGTAGCAATAGAGACACAAGATTACGCCGATGAAGCTAAAAATAATGACCGCAACAATTTTGTTTGCGGTCTTCACTTGTAATGCAGGAGTAAAAATAAACAACCTTATAGGACAAGGAGTAGAAAAACTACTGCTTGACAAATTCGTAGGCTCTGGAGTTGAAATTTCTAACGCAAAATTCAACGGAGAGGCGATTATTCCTTATGGAGAAGGCACACAATTTGCCACATTCAAAAACATCAGTGAATGTGGCATGCTCAACATTCAGGAAGGGCTGATGCTATGCACTGACAATTCGGCAAATATAGTGTCTAAAAACACAGACTTTCTTTTAGACAACTCAATATCGGCAAAGGAAATCAACGAATTTGTAAACGGTTACTATAAAGATAAAATAAGGGAATTTCTTATTAAACATGGGAAATATATACAGTATTATATTGAATATGGTTGTCCCGATTTTTATTACTACGACGCGGAATTCTTCCCATTAACAGAGGAGGAATATGATTTTTTACACGAGTTACAACAAGAAACTTTTTTTCAAGAAGCTGTTAAAAACTACTATTTTTGGGAAAACGCACCTAAATATACCATAGAAAACGAGAAAAACGTATCGATATACGCCATATACAAAGAATTAAATACGTGGAACAAAAAATACTACGAGGCAACGGAGGCAGAGATTGAGGAAACAAAAAAACTGATAAAACAAAGCGATGACTTTCAGTACAGTTTCGACTATCTCTATATGAACATCGATCCTATCAAATATGACAAGACGAAGGAAGATCTATACATGAGAATGTTTGAAATGCTCACATACTCAAACACTCAGAATGAGAAAAGCGACGAAGACCTAGAGAAACTTACAAATGCCAACATAAAATCACCTTCTATTCTTGAATTCGACTTCACCACAATAGACGATTCCATAGCCTTCAACTACGTATTCGCATCACAAGAATACCCTATGTTCGTGAACTCTCAGTTTAACGATGCATTCGCGTTTATCATCACAGACCTTACAACCGGAAAGAAAGAAAACATAGCAAAAATACCAGGAAGCAACACCTACGTTTCCATCAACAACGTTAACAAAGAAAAGAACAGCGAATACTTCGTTGCCAACTACGAATCATACGACCCAGAATTTTCGTGGAACCTAGATTTTACACCTATCTACAAAGACTGTAACCTGGAAAAAGTTGGAGGCTTCACTACGACCCTGACAGCCAAAACGAAGGTAGTACCGTGCAGAAAGTACCACCTTAAGCTAGCCATAGGCAATGCAGTAGACGACGATTATCAATCTATTGTATTTTTAGAGGCGGGCAGTTTCAAATCGAACGGTCTGTCAAGCAAAATCAGATATACAAACAGCCGTGCCAGCGGCATAGCGAAAGACTGTTCAAACGGAGAAATTGTAATCCACATCAAAGACAGTGACACGCCGACAAAAATAAATCTAAAGTGTATTGGAGAAGCAAAAAACGGTATTGACTATAAGAAAATACCAGAAGAAATTGTTATCCCGGCCCATCAAGATACCGCTGTTATAGAACTGGAACCTATACGTGCTATTGACAAAGACAGTATGGAAGTACAGATTGCAATAACCATAGATAATTCTTGTTCAAACACACAAGAAGATACGGTACGCACCTATATCTACAAAGTTGTTCCTATAACGATAAAGCCCAACATCCCCGAATGTTGCGCTTCTGTGCTAAGCGTAGAGCCGCAAGGCCCCATCAAGACCATAACATGGGAACCAGCCGACCAGTTGGAAAAGAACGAGGGCACTACGGTCACTCCGTTACAATGTCCCGACATAGCAGAAACATTCACTATTACAGCAGAAGACAAAACCGGATGCCAACAGGCCCAAGAAACACTAGTACTGAAACCATGCGCTAACGAAATAGAAATGAGCGCAGAATTAGTAACAGAAAACGGTAGTTCGGAACTGATAACCGGATGTAACACCGGAAAGATTGTCTTCCACATCAACCAAAGCATAGCGGGGAAAGACGATGTTAAAATTGGCATTAACATCCCATCAGGTTACAATATAGAAGGACTGCCTAAAGAACTGACTATACCTGCTAGCGACACCACCTTCGAAATACCTGTTACAGCAAAAATAGAAGATACACCCTACCACAATACCTTCAACGTAGAGGCAACATGTGAAGAGTGCATTACAGAACCTGTATCTATAGAGATAACCACCACACAACTAGAGCCCCTCAGACTGGAACAGGAAAACACCTACAAAGTGTGCGAACCTGGAGGTTTGGAGGTAGAAGTAAAACTAATTACAGGAACATTAGGAGAGGTAATATGGGAGCCAACCGACCTCCTGTTGAGCACCGACAGCCTTAGAGCAACGCTCACCGAAGATCTAGATTCAAGCGTAGTACTCACCGTAAAAGCAACCGATCAAACAGGCTGCCTCACAGACGTCAGCACAATAAACATCGTAAAAAAAGTATGTATAGACCTGACCATTCCTCCATTCTTCACCCCTGACAAAAACGGAATAAACGAAATTTGGAAAGTGTACGGTTTGGAAAAATCAGAAAAGAGCAAAGTAAGAATTTACGACCGTTGGGGAAAGCTGTTGGTTGAGTTCAATCCAAATACAGAGGGATGGGACGGAACCTACAACGGGCATCCGTGCCCGAGCAGCGACTACTGGTACGTGATAGACTGCGAAGAACTAGACAAAATATATACAGGTCACTTCACCCTGATAAGAAAGTAAGGAAACGCGCTATCACTCCATACATTTTTGTTAATCTGCCGTTTTTTTCGTCATTTTCATAAAAGTGACGAAAAAAAAACAGATATTTGCCTTATAAATAGGAATCCTGTAACGAACCTAATAGCCAAACAGGAGTTGGTACATACCAGACACACACATAAAAAACAACGTATATGAAGACAACCAATTATCTCGTTCTGACTGTAGCATTAAATGTATCTTTTCCAGCCTATTCGAATGTAAACATTGAGAATTTGTGCGGGCAAGATGTAAACACACTGCTTCAAGAACAATTCAATGCGCCTGGAATGGAAATTTCAAACGCCACGTTCAATGGGAAAGCAAGCATACCTTATGGAGAAGGCACACAAATTGCCTTGTTCAACAATAGCGGTTGCGACAAACTAAAGATAAAGAAAGGATTGATGCTAAGCACCAATCATTGTGCAGAGATAGCCCATGACAACCCCAAATTCGTGTTAGGAGACCTCGAAATAACAAAAGAAGACCTATACGAATATGCGAACCTATATGCGCCACAACGCATAATGGCGGCAAGTAAAGCGTATAAGCCGTTTTTCACATACTACAATGACTACTGTTTTCATAAGAAACAAAATTACAAGAAATACAACACTTCCATAAAAGAACAATACGAGCAAATGATGGAACTTATGGAAGACCCTGCCTTTTTTGATGCATATAAAGGGATTGCAAATTACGACACAACTGATCTCGTATGGGAAAATCACAAAAATTACTATGCTGAATGCCTGCACCTGTTTCCGATTTATGCCGTTTACAGTCTAATAAAAAGTTATGATCCAGCATACTACAATGCAACAAGCAAAGAGTTACAGGAGTTGAGAACTATTATAGAAAATCACTCCCAAAATTGGATATTTCAAGAACTATTTTGCAAATACTTGCATGATGTTGCACAAACGAAAACATACAACAAAGAAAAAGAACAGATGTTCGCAGAACTATATGAAAAAATCGGTTATAGAAACGTAAGAAACAGACAGATTGAGAGGCCAAACAAAGGGAAAAACGATCTCTTAAACGCACCCGCTATTCTAGAATTTGACTTTTCGACCATTGACGACACTGTTGCATTCAACTATGTATTCGCATCAGCAAACTTTCCGTATGACGTATGGGAAGAAATCTTCTATTGCATCGTCACAGACCTGACAACAGGAGAAGAAAAGAGTATTGCAACAATTCCAGGAACAGACCTCTTAATATCAAACAAAAACATAAACGACAAAACCAACAAAGAATACTTTATTTCAAATTACCAAGAAGACTCGTATAATTTAATAAGTCCATACAACTTGAAATTAAGAGGATTCACAACAAGCCTTTCAGCCAAGACAGAAGTAGTGCCATGTAGAAAATACCATTTAAAAATGGTAATAGGGAAAAAACATGAATTGTTAAATACAATATATAATTGGCTTTTTTACAACTATGATTCGGAGTCTGCGGTCTTTATAGAAGGTTGCACAACAAAAAAAGGAGGAATTTCAACTAAGACCAGCTATTCTAAGCGCAAAGCCCGCGGTATAGCGAAAGAATGCTCTGAAGGTAAGATTGTTGTCAAGCTAAGAGACAGTGACACTCCTACAACATTAACAATAAAACACATAGGAGAAGCGAAAAGCGGCATCGACTACAAGGTAACACCAGAAGAGATAACATTACCCGCACACCAAGATTCCACCATTTTGGAATTGATTCCTTTACGCGATATAGAGGAAGACAGTTTGCAAATAATGGTGACTATTGTAGCGAGAAACACCTGCACAGATACCCAAGAGGACACTGTTGTTTCACACATCTACAATGCGGGACCAATTTCAATAACCCCAAATAAAGTTGCAAACTGCGCGACAGAATTGAGTGTTGAACACACTGGCCCGATAAGAAAAATAAAGTGGGAGCCTGCCAGTCTGCTACAAAACAGCAAAGACTTCACGGTTTACCCAATAGACTTTTTTGACAAAGAACAAACATTCATCATCACAGCTGAAAACATATTCGGATGCAAAAAAGTAAAAGATTCCATCAAACTAAAGCCATGTTTGAACGAGATAGGAATGACCGTAAAATTAGAAACAGATAACGGCAGTTCAGAATTGGTAGAAGGCTGCAACACGGGTAAACTGGTTTTCAATGTACAGAGAAGTTTCGAAGGGAAAGACAATGTAACAATTAAATTAGACTTTCCAGCAGATAAAAAACTGGAAGGGCTACCAAGAGAAGTAATCATACCAGCAAACGAAACAACAGTTGAAATACCTGTGACCGCAAAAAAAGAGGGGACACCCTACTACAACACCTTCAATGTGGTGGCGACCTGCGAAAACTGTGTAACAGGACCTGTTGCCATTGAAATAAAGGCCACACAACCCGCACCTCTTCTACTCAAGGGAAACAACTCCTTTAGAAAAATTGAAGGCAAAGATTTGAACATAAATGTTCCGCTGCTGTCGGGGGCAATCGGCGAAGTTGTATGGTTACCAACCGACTTGTTGGAAAACATAAACGACCTGACAGCAACAATCTCAGAAGATTTTGACTCAACAATGGTGTACACCGTAATAGCAACAGATACAACGGGCTGTCAATCGGCATCGGCAACGGTCAAGGTAAAAATGTCAAAGGAATTAGACCTTACAATTCCAACCTTCTTCACTCCGAACGATGACGGCATAAACAATATATGGAAGGTGAACGGACTAGAAAACACCCAAAAGAGCAGAGTGAGAGTCTATGACCGTTGGGGCAGACAAGTGGCAGAGTTCAATCCAAACACAGAAGGCTGGGACGGAACATACAAGGGCCACCAGTGTCCGAGCACAGACTACTGGTACATTGTAGACTGCGAAGAAAAGGACAATGTCTATTCCGGGCACTTCACCCTGATAAGGAAGTAAAGAAAGCCGCAAGGCCATAGTTTAACAAAAACGCAACTTCATTCCACAATGAAATGGATGAAAGTGCGTTTTTGTTTTAGACAAAAGGCTTATATTTGCAGTAGAATAAATCTTTCGAAATATGTTCAAACTTATCAAATGGGTCTTCTACATTGCCCTTATCTATTTTATAGGATGCTTAGTTGTGGGTCTGTTTTCCGATGACGAAACCACAGAAGAGTCAGAACCACAGGAAACCACTGCAGTTGAAGGGGTAAAAGACAAAGAAACAGCCCTCAGCATCGACGAACAAGTGAAAAACCTTGAAGGTGGAGTAAACAGTTCCAAGAAAAAGTCTGAAAGCGCCACCAATTCAAATTGGGGAACAGGCAAAGTAATGGAAATCAGCCAAAAGCAATTTGGCTCACTCGTTGCCAACTATAACACATCGAAAAACAGATATATCGGTAACGGCCCAGCAGTCGTAGATATCTATGCCACCTGGTGCGGTCCGTGCAAGATGTTGTCGCCAATAATGGATAAAATGGCAAAGAAATATAAGGGGAAAGTACAGTTCTACAAGATGGACCTCGAAAAGGCCAACAGTGTACACAGCGCTTATGGTATACAGTCTATTCCAACCCTGATGTTCTGCAAAGGAACAAGCATAAAGATAATTTCGGGGGCTCCAGATGAGAAGGACTTAGATGACCTTATATCAGAAATGCTGTAGGATACGCTTAGTTTCGGAATTAATGATTATTTTTGCGTAAAAATATAACAACATATAAAAAGGAAATGAAAGACTTAAGTTATGCACTTGGCATGATGGTTGCCAACGACTTCAAAAAAGGCGTATTCAAAAGTATAGACGTAAACGAGTTTGCGACAGCCATGAAGAGTGTGTTCAACAACGAAACCACCCGTATAAGTGCAAATGAAGCCAACCAAATAATAAACACCTTCTACCAGAAGGCACAGTCAGAAGTATTTGAGATGAACAAGAAGGCCGGCGACGCCTATCTGGCCGAAAACAAGAAGCGTGAAGGCGTAATTGTAACCAACAGCGGCCTTCAATACGAGATTCTTACCACAGGAACAGGAGCCAAGCCCAAGGCAACCGACCCCGTCCGCTGCCACTACGAGGGCCGTTTACTGAACGGAGAAGTGTTCGACAGTTCATACGCCCGCAAAGCACCTGCAGACTTTCCTGTAAACGGTGTTATTCCAGGATGGGTAGAAGCATTACAACTGATGCCAGTAGGTTCGAAGTGGAGACTCCACATTCCTTCGGAACTCGCCTACGGCCAACAGCAGGTAAGCGAACAGATTCAACCTAACTCTACCCTGATTTTCGACGTAGAGTTGCTTGAGATATTGGCAAAATAAGAAACAAACGGAACTCTTTTGTAAGAACAAAAGACCTGTCCAAATAATAAGCAAATGAAAAAACTAACAATTGCAGTTGCCAGCCTTTTAGCCCTACCATGCATACATGCATCGGGAAAAGGCCCTTTGAAGACATCGAAAGACAGTGCAAGCTATGCACTGGGAGTAAATGTCGGTCTCAGTTTGAAGCAACAACTGAGCACTCTGCCAGGCGGTTCAGTGGACATGGATATTTTCACGGAGGCGCTGAACAGCAGTATAAAGACAAACGACACCTCAAAACTTGCAATTACTCCAAGTAAAACCCCTGCTATCATCAACATGTATATGCAGCGCGCACAAGAGGAGCAAAATGCAAAAGACAAGGCGGCAAACGACATCTGGCTGGCGAACAATGCGAAGAAAGCAGGCGTGAAAACCACTGCAAGCGGATTGCAATACCAAGTATTGAAAGAGGGAACCGGTGCCACCCCTGGAGCTGCCGATAAAGTAAAAGCCCTCTACAAAGGTACACTGACCAACGGCACCCAGTTTGACGGAACCACAGACCAACCTATAGAGTTTGAACTGAACCGTGTGATAAGGGGATGGACCGAAGGATTACAGCTTATGAAAGTAGGAGCAAAGTACCGCTTCTTCATTCCACCTGAACTGGGTTACGGACAGCACGCAATGCCAAATATCCCTGCCAACTCAATCCTTATTTTCGATGTTGAACTGGTAGATGTAGGCAAGGCGTCGGCGGCCCCAAGACAACAACAACCGCCACAAAGCAAATACAGTTTCAAACCATACCAGAAGTAAGTACAACAGACACTAAGCGTCGACATGTACAGTGCGACAAAAAAAACATAAAAACAAAATAAACAAAATGAAATTTACAAAAGTTGCAGCATTAGCATTCGGTTGCGCTGCATTGATGACTACCGCATGTAACGGTGACATTAAGAGTGCCGCAAAAAGCGGAAAAGTGGCCACTGCACAAGACACATTCAACTATGCCCTCGGCTTTAACTATGGCAAGGGCCTACTTGACCAGATGAGCCAGATGCCACTTGGCGACAAAGAAGCCATCATGAAGAAAGAAGCCATTATAAAAGGTTTTGCAGAAGCCCTCTATGGCGACAGCACTATGAGTGAAGACGCAATGAGAATATCGGCAGACAACTTCTTCCGCACCCAGATGGACAAGCAGAAGGAAACCGTAGCAACCGCTTTCAAAGAAACTGCAAAGAAATATGAAGCTGAAGGCTACAAAGACCTTGGCAAGCCAACAGATGAAAGAATGCAGGACTACGATGGCCCTACTGTATGGATGAAGGTTATTGAAGAAGGAAACGGCGATAACATCAAGATGAGCGACTTCGCATATATGGACTACGAAGGCAAGCTTGCTGCAAACGATACCGTATTCGACACAACTAAGGATAAAGAGCCTGCGCTTCTTTCTCCTATGCGCGTTATTCCTGGTTTTGCACAGGCACTCTGCCAGTTGAAGAAAGGTTCAAAGGCATCGTTCCTTATTCCGTCTGAATTGGGTTATGGTCCTCGCGACAATGGTCCTATCCCTGCAAACTCTGCCCTTGTATTCACTGTAGAAATCAAGGATATCTTCAAGAGTGACGACGAGGCTAGAAAGTTTATGGAGAAGCTTCACCCAGAAATGACAAAGCCACAGACTCCAGCTGCAAAATAACAGATAGAGAACTGAAATAAGCAAAATAAATCCCCAACCGCCTAAAACGGTTGGGGATTTTTTGATTTAGGGAATATTTGCTAAATTTGTTTCATACACCCATAATCTGCAAAGGACAACAATACAAGCCAACACAAAAAGAAAATGGCAGAATCATTCAAGCAACAGATATTTGTGGCAGCATGCCCAAGTTTTTTCCCTACAACCGGTTTCGAGATGGCCAAGCAGTTGGCGAAAGCCTACCGCAAAGATATATGCTTCCTCGGCATCTGCTTCGGGAAAAAGGCCCTCGATACCCAAGCCTACGAAACAACATTCGGCTCATGGGTAAGCCAATACAGCCAAGAGTGTCCTGAAGTTGGACTTACCTACAAGGTAATGTCACCAACCGATGACTTTACCGAAACCATAGAGGCAACAGAAGCATCGATGCTGATTTTCCAATTGAACGACCAAATACGTCCTTTCAACAAAGTACAAAACCTACTAGACATCAGCCGGAATTTGAGAATACCCTACTTCTTCGTACGAGAAGGCCAAAAAATAGCCTTCGACCGCATACTTGTGCCAGTAGGATTCTTAATGGAGGAGCGTGAGAAAGGGCCTTTTAGCAGCAGTTTCGGTCGCTTTTTCGATTCTGAAATACTGCTGATGCCAGCCAAAGACTATGGGAGCAAAGCCCGACAGAACACCGACGCAATAAAAACAGTCATTGAAAAATCGGACATAAAAAACCAAGAAATCAGCGCTACTAAAGACAGTTTCAAAGTAGAGTTAGAAGCCGCACAATTGGCACCAAGCATAGGCGTCAACCTTCTGATGATATCGGCCTCGCGAGACTATGGTCTAGACGACATCATATTCGGTCCGAAAGAGCGAAAAGTCATTAACCAATGCGCAGTGCCTGTCATGGTAATCAACCCACGAGGTGACCTGTACGCCCTCTGCGGTTAAAGAAAAGGACATTACAAACAAGAACAACATGAACAAACTATATTCGGTGGCACTCATGTGCCTTATCGGGATAAACGCATCAAAGGCAGTGACCACCGATGCCGTCACCCTGGTATCGGCGAAAGTTCCTTCGTCGAAGACATCTCTTAGCCGCACCGAGGCTGAAACCTTTGCCGACACACTGAGAAACATCAGCAAACAAGCCTATTTGGCACAATACGGACAGGCCTGGGACGACCATCTGATATTGAAAGACAGTTTGAGGATGCCATTCAGCAGCCGCACCATCGGAGAACGTCCAGCCGACGGCTACCCCATCTTTATTTCGCTGCACGACATTGCCGGCACTACAGCCACTGTCAACGACGAACAATACCAAAAGCAGCAACACCGTTACGACCAGACTTTACCAGCCAGCTGCATCTATATAACCCCGCGTGCTCCACAAGACGCCAACGACATCTGGCAAAAGCCCGCATTAGACAGTATGCTACATACCCTGGTGAACCTCGCTGTTCTGAACCAAGGCGGCAATCCGAACCGCGTGTACCTGCTGGGGAACATGGCAGGAGGCGACGGTGTATGGCACATAGCCACAAGACAACCTGACCACTGGGCAGCTATTGCCACAACAGGCGGACATTTGAAGCACTTAAATATAGAAAACCTGAGGAACGCCCCTGTAATGGTGTTAACCGTAGAGGACGGAGGAAACGACACCGCCCGCATTGAAACAGCCAAGCTCTGCAGAGAAATGGACAAACTGCAGGAAAACGACACTGAAGGCTACAAGCACCAATGCAGTTCGACAGGAAACAACGGAAAGCAGTTGGAAGTGGGCGAAGGGAAAGCACTTGACTGGTTACAGCAATTCACCCGTAACACAATTCCCCAAAAAGTGGTTTGGCAACAAGGCGAAACCGTAACGGGCAGCCACTATTGGCTGTCGGTGCCTGCAACTGTCACCCCGCAACCAGGCGACAAAGTAACCGCAGAGATAGACGAAAACATCATCCGCGTATCGAAATGTAACTACCCCGAACTGAACATCTGGCTGAACGACAAGATGGTTGACCTCGACAGCCCGGTAACCGTCATTTTCGACGGCAAACCCGTCTACAAAGGCAAGTTGCCAAGGAAAAACAGCGTGATAGAGGAAAGCGTGTTTAACCGAAACGACTTCGGCTTCTATTATTGCTCAAAAATAACCCTACTTATTGAAGTAGTAAAATAAACAGAAAAAAGCAGAGACACCTATGCTAAGCAACCTTATATCGAAAGCACTAAACCTGCCAGAGCGCCAAGTGAGCGCAACCCTCAAACTGCTTGGAGAAGGAGCAACAGTACCCTTCATCGCACGTTACAGGAAGGAAATGACAGGTTCGCTCGACGAAGTTCAGATACAGGCTGTACAGGAACAAAACGAGAAATACGTTGAACTGCAGAAACGCAAAGAAACCATTATATCGACAATTGAGGGTCAAGGACAACTCACACCAGAACTGAAACAGAAAATTTCAGACTGCTGGGAGAGCAGCGCCCTTGAAGACCTCTACCTACCCTACAAGCCAAAGAAACGCACTCGCGCAGAAGTGGCCCGCCAAAAAGGATTGGAGCCTCTGGCCAAACGGCTGATGATGCAAATTGCCACCGACCATGCCGACACACTGGCAGCGCGCTATGTGAAAGAGGGCGTAGCCAACACAGACGAAGCCCTTAAAGGCGCCCAAGACATTATCGCAGAATGGGTTTCGGAAAGCGAAGGCGCCCGCAACAGAATGCGCAGAACCATGGAACGCACAGCGGTAATCAGCAGCAAGGTGGTAAAAGGCAAAGAGGAAGAGGCAGAAAAATACAGCGATTACTTCAATTTCAGCGAGCCGCTGCGCCGCTGCACCTCACACCGGTTGCTGGCAATGCGCCGTGGAGAAGCGGAAGGATGGTTGCGGATAGACATCAGTCCGGAAGATGACGAAGACAGTCTGGAACGCATATCGCAACTTTTCGTAAAAGGAACGGGCGGTACAGCCGGGCTGGTTGCCGATGCTGTAGCCGACAGCTACAAGCGTCTGCTGAAACCTGCCATACAGACAGAATTTTCGGCCAGCAGCAAAGAGAAAGCCGACGAAGAAGCCATCAGAGTATTTGCCGAAAATCTTCGCCAACTACTTCTTGCCGCTCCACTAGGTCAAAAACGTGTATTGGCCCTAGACCCCGGATTCAGGACAGGTTGCAAAGTAGTCTGCCTTGACGCACAAGGCGAACTGAAGCACCACGACGTCATCTACCCGCATGCCCCCCATAACAAGACCACAGAAGCCGCAGCCTGCATAGAGCATTTGGTTAAGAAACACCAAATAGAGGCCATTTCTATTGGTAACGGTACGGCGAGCCGTGAAACAGAGCAGTTTGTGCGTGGTTTGAAATTCGACCATCCCGTGCAAGTGTACACCGTCAGCGAAGACGGCGCATCGGTCTACTCGGCTTCGGCAGTAGCCCGGGAAGAGTTTCCGGAAGAAGATGTAACCGTAAGGGGTGCCGTATCTATTGGCAGACGTCTTATAGACCCACTGGCAGAACTGGTAAAAATTGACCCTAAAGCAATAGGCGTTGGCCAATACCAGCACGACGTAGACCAAGGTAAACTGAAAAAAGCACTCGACAACACCGTTGTTTCATGCGTGAACCAGGTGGGAGTGAACGTGAATACCGCCAGCAAGCACTTGCTGACCTACATTTCTGGTTTAGGTCCACAACTTGCACAGAACATCGTGAACTACCGTACCGAAAACGGGCCATTCAGCAGCCGTGCACAACTGAAGAAAGTGCCACGCCTTGGCGACAAGGCATTCGAGCAGTGTGCGGGCTTCTTGCGCATACCCGACGCGAAAAATCCACTCGATAATTCGGCCGTTCACCCCGAATCGTACAATGTGGTGCAACAGATGGCCAAAGACCTGGGCGCCACAGTGCCCGACCTTATTGGCCAAAAAGAACTGCGCCAGAAAGTAGACTTGAACAAGTACACCACCGCCACCATTGGTCTGCCCACACTGAAAGACATTATGAACGAACTGGAAAAGCCAGGCCGCGACCCACGCGAACAACTGACCGAATTCAGCTTCGACCCTAATGTGCATACTGTAGACGACCTGAGGGAAGGAATGGTGCTGCCAGGAATTGTGACCAACATCACCAACTTTGGCGCGTTTGTAGACATAGGCGTGCACCAAGACGGATTGGTACACATATCGCAGATGGCCGACCGATACATTAGCACGCCAACCGATGTGGTCAGCCTGCACCAGCATGTGGAAGTAAAGGTTGTGGAAATAGACCACAAACGAAACAGGATAGGACTTTCGATGAGGAAGTGACAAAAAAAGCGTCTCCAAACGGAGGCGCTTTATTGTTTCAACAAGTTGTAGGCCCAGTTGATTTCCTTGAACTTTTCAGTCAACTCCAGTTTGAGGAACTCCTCCTGAACCGCGTCGGGATGGTATTTCTTAGCAAGCGACCTATAGGCTTTCAGAATCTCGTTTTTTGAAGCAGATGAAGGAAGACCTAAAACCGCATAGGCATAGTCGAGCCTCGACGTTTTTCGCTCAGTCTTCGTCTTCTGTTGCTGGTCATTCGTCTTCGAATTCTGCGAGCCACGCTTTGACTTTTGTTTATTCCGCTCAGAGTCCTTCTGTTTTAGACCAGCCCCAGACTGATTCACGAGTTTATACTTACGGATGAAATAGGATACATCAGCAGCATCCAAATTGAAGGAACTCATAAACCGAACAAGTATCTCGGCCAGAGAACCGTCAATAGAGTTGACAAAAGCCCTATTCCTATTACCAACCACAGCGATAGAAAACAACATTTCCATAAACGCGAACCGTTCCTGGACGTTTGTGCTGGAACAGAATAGGTGAAAATAATTGTCGGGCAGATCTTCTTCATTCCACAAATAGGAGAAGAACAGTTCTCGCACTTTATCTCCCACTTTTGCATATTGGAACTTTGAACGAATATAAGAAATTACCCGAACCCGTTCAGCATCAGTTATAAGACCATCGGCTTTTACTACAGCCGCAAGACAATAGGCATAAAAAGCCAATAAAAAATCATGACTTTCTTCATGACTTTCTTCATGACTTTCAAAAGAGAAAAAATTGCGGATTTTATCAAAAAGCCACTTTAGAAAATTAGAAGCAGAAGCCCCTGTAGCATCTTTCGACATCTGAAAAATATATCTAAGTTAAAGTACGCACATAAACAAGTTTCCCCGACAACGACAGTCAGTACCTAGAAGGAGAACTCCTGTCTTAGCAAGTTGTAAGCCCAGTTGATTTCCTTGAACTTTTCAGTCAACTCAAGTTTGAGGAAATCTTCCTGGACAGTGTCGGGATGGTATTTCAAAGCAAGCGACCTATAGGCTTTCCGGATCTCGTCTGGTGTAGCAGACGAGGAAAGTCCTAAAACAGCATAGGCATACTCCAGCTTTTTCTGTCTACGTTCAACACGCGACTCCTGTTGCTGTTGTTCTTGTTGTTGCTGGTTATTATACTGGGAACCTTGTTGGTACTGTTTCGACTTCCGACCTGAATTTGCCCGCTGGTCCTTGTTTTTGTATTCCGTATACCGTTTATCCGATTCCTTAGATTTCTTCTGTTTAGGCTCTCTGATATGGAACTTATTGCAAAGGTACTGTATATCGCTCTCCTGCAGTTCGAAGAGTTTCATCAGTTTCAACACCACACCCGACCCGTTATTGTTGCTGCCATTTTCATTATTTTCCAGATTGAGCAAAGTAAACGAGAGCAGCGTTTCAATAAAGGCGTAACGCTCGTGATAGGATGTAATGAGAATAAACTCTTTTGGAATAGATAGCGAAGGCGTACTACGTCCGTTCACCAGCCTGTTGAAATAGGCGATAGCGACAGACGGGTTGCTGAAGTTGGCAGTCATATACTCGCCCACCCTTCTCCGTTCCTCATTAGAAACGTTGCCATCGGCTTTCACGACAGCTGCAAAGCAATAGGCATAAGTTTTATATTTTTCATCGTCTGAATTTTTCTCATTCTCAGTCTGTTTTTCCTTATCTGACTCCTTCTCCTCACCATCGTCAAGCGTACTGAGTTTGTATTTGTTGCTTAAATACACGATATCCCTTTCCTCCAACTTGAAGAGAGACATCAGTTCAGAGAGGACACGGGCCAAATTGCCAGTAATACCCTTCGTCGGATAGTTGTCATTCGTCATTGCAAGAGAAAACAACATTTCGGCAAACGCATACCGTTCGTGGATAGAGGTAGAAGTTAGAAAATCGTAGTGTACTTTTGGAACTATAGGTTTTCTTCTATCCAAAAAATTATTAAACGCCGGCATCAAAGTATTGATAAAAACATCGTTAGTAAACTTGGAGGTTAGAAAATCTTCCACTTTCCTGCGCTCTTCCATAGTAACAACCCCATCGGCTTTCACAACACAGGCAAGGCAATAAATATAAGTGAGATGTGTCTTAGTTAAAGCACCTCTACGCCTGTCATTTTCAGTTTTTTCATTACTTTTATCCTGATTTTCAGAACCACTGGTCCTTTCACTATTTTCAGATTCTCTGTCTTTACGAGTTCTATAATTACGAAGCAGAGTGTAGCAGTGGTTCTTCTTCAGTCCCCAAAATAGCATCAGCTTTGACAAGTAATTGTTCATACTAATGCTAATGCCGCTATTAGAAAAACCTTCACAAGTTTTAGCAAGGGCAACCAACGCTTCTGCAAACTTATACCTCTCATCATAAGAAGTTAAATTTGCGAATTTTGAAATTTCAACCGTAGTCAGGACAAGACTCGAATTCAAATATTTTTTAAACTTTTTAAGCACATATTGGGCTTCTCGATCGAATCGTCTGTAAATATAGGCACTCGCCTCTTCTACGCCTTGTTCAAGAACCAACTTGTTGTACTTCACCACATCGGCAAGACAATGCGCATAAATTTCCAATAAGAATGCACGATCATCTTCTTGGAATGCACGATTATCTTCTTGGTTATCCCGTTTCTCGGAAGAGAATAAATCGCGAACTTTATAAAAAAGCCGTTTTAGAAAGTGAAAAGCAGTTGCATCTTTCGACATCTGAATAATCTATTTAGGTTAAAGCAAACACATAATTATGTCCACAACGACAAAGGAATGGAGAAAGAGAAAACGCCCCTTTAGAGAGAGAATTCCTGTTTAAGTCTGTTGTAGGCCCAGTTAATTTCCTTGAACTTCTCGGTCAACTCCAGTTTGAGGAACTCCTCCTGAACAGTGTCGGGATGGTACCTCCGAGCCAACTCCTTGTAAGCCTTCCTTATGTCATCGGCCGATGCAGAGGAAGAAAGCCCCATAACCACAAAGGCACGTTCCAGTCCCTTCCGTTTCCGTTCTTCGGCCGCCTGTTCCTGCTGTTGCCGGCTCGATTCTGACTGTCGTTCAGTATTTTGCGAGTTGTATTGGTAGTCGTTCTGTTTATTTTTTTGAGACTGGTAATTAGTATACTTTTGTTTATCGTTTCCTTTCGTCTCCCTCCTGTTTTTTCTAGAGTTACCAAAATTATTCTTTTTATTGAGATACTGCATATCGGACTCCTTAATTTCAAGGAGTTTCATCAGTTTTTGGATCATTTTAACCACCCTATCGTCGAAGCCCTTCTCGTTGTTGCCTTGGTTCGTCAAAGCAATAGAGAACAGCATTTCGGTAAAGGCAAAGCGTTCGGAATAGGTAGTGCCCAAAATAAAATCTCTAGGAATAACAGGAGATGTTATTCTACGGCCATTCACCAGCCGGTGAAATTGGGCAACTGCCACAGAGCTTTCGGGGAATCTAGTAGACAGATAGTTACCGACCCTTCTCCGTTCCTCATTAGAAACTATACCGTCGGCCTGAACAACCGCAGCTAGACAATAAGCGTAGGTTTGTATTCTCAGTTCATTGCTGCATTCCTTCTTTATCTTAAACTTTTCGTACTTGAAAAGTAAAAAACTGCGGACCTTATCGAAAGTATCCACAAAAAAACGGTAAAAAGGTAAACCAGAAAAATCTATCATCGGGAACAAGTTAATAACATTACAAATGTACAAAAAAACTACCAAGAACCAGCTTACGCCCACTTACCAGAGGCAAGCATTTTTAAAGGGGTAAAAGCCCATGCAAATCAGGAATCGGTCATAAATAAATGTTGATTGTTAGTAACTAAGGGGCAATAAACAGCTGTTGATAGAAGATTTTGCGTATCTTTGCACTTTGAAATAAATTAGGGAGGCCCAGCCTCCGTAACAAAGAAACAAAAAAGACGCTCCCACAGAGCCGCACACAAAAGACAAACAATAAAGAGATGAATAATTATCCGTCGAGAACCTTTTGGCTGACGTTGTTGGTAATAGTCGCACTTCTGGTACAATACAAGTTGCCGACCCCAACCCTTGAGACAGGGTTAATAAAGAAATGGTTAGGCATGAAGTACGACCCCGACGAATACCTTGCTATGCGCAAAGTAGACCTATTGAGCGACCTGCGTATAGAGAAAGAAGAATTGGAGGATGATGACACAGACATAGAGCTGTTGGCCCAGTTGAAGAACAACAATCCGAAAGAAATACAGGTTGTGGTAGTTGAAGACAGCACCATTGCCTCTATCGACAGTGCTGCCAGTGCCGTCTACGACAGTCTAAGACCGAAACCTATCCACATTGTATTTAACGATACCGTCCACTCACAAGAGGGAACAATAGAGATTGTAGATTACGACGACGGTACAGGCATGGGAATAGAGCGTTTTTACGCCGCACTCGACCATGTCAAAGAGCGTCCGGTCAGAATCGGATTCTTTGGCGACTCGTTTATAGAAGGCGACATCATGACCGGCTGGCTGAGAAGTATGATGCAGAGCGAATGGGGCGGCAAGGGAGTCGGCTATATAGAAATAGCCCCCGAAACTGCCGGTTTCCGAACCACCGTCCTACACCGCCACAGCGGATGGGCGATGCACCAATGGCTGAACAAGCGCACCTTCCAGAAAAACAAACAGAGCATCAGCTGCCACTACTTCACCGCAAAGGGGAAAGCCTGGGTGGAAGGCCGTTGCTCGAAATTCAAGGGAGCACAAGACTTCGACAAAACGAGTTTCTACTTCAAGGCCCGCCAGTCGGACAAGATAAAGCTGGTCGCAAACGACTCGGCCATCCACTTCGACTGCCAAAAAGCAGACACAATACAGACACTAACCTACCAGAGCCAAACTCCGCTGACCAAAGCAAGATGGGAGCTTGAGACACAAGATACCGCCTCCATCTTCTACGGAATGGCAATGGATGGAAACACAGGCATCATACTCGACAACATCAGCATGCGCGGCCAAAGCGGCACCCAGTTGGGAGGTGTTCCTATCGACCACCTGAAAAGCATGCATAAAGTCCGCAAATACGACCTTATCGTATTGCAGTTCGGACTTAACGTTGCAAGCCCGAACTGTACAAAATTCACCAAATACCAGCAAGACATGGAGCAGGTAGTACGCCACCTGCACGAAGCCTATCCGGAAGCCGGCTTCCTGATTATAAGCGTAGGCGACCGCCGCTACAAACACGATGGCCGCATGGTAACCATGCCAGGCGTCAAGCACCTGTGCCTTTACCAACAGAGTCTGGCCGCACAGACCAAGACCTCGTACTGGAATATGCTGGACGCAATGCTGCAAATGGGAGGTATCGACAGTATGGCCAACGCCAAACCATCGCTAGCCAACATGGACTACACCCACATTAACTTCAGAGGTGGCAAGCAGGTCGCAACCAAACTGTTTGAAGCCATAAAGGCGGGAAAGGACCATTACGACCGCAAACAAGCCTACATTCAGGGATTAAAAAAGGAGTAAAATGAAGCTACACAACATAATACTGACTATTCTGTTTACCCTTAGCACCCCTTTATCGTGCCAAGGGCAGACCGACACGACGACACCGCCCCCTACTACGGCCGTTACAGCCGACAGCATGGCTCCGGTAGAGTTAAAGCCGCTTGACCACACTGTTGAGGTGGGCAACTCGAAACCAGCCGCGTTCAAAAACACAAAGGCTAACAAAATTACCAGAAGTTACAAGCTCGACGCGTTCTTCGACACCCTGACAGCGCTGAAGCGCCCGTGCCGCATTGTGCACATTGGCGATTCTCACGTAAGGGGCCACAGCTACACCCCAGAAACCAGAAAAGTGCTGGAAAACGCCTGGGGCAGCCAAGCCACAAAGCCACAAAACATAGACTACCACACGACGGCCATAGCCACCGAAACAGGACTTCCTGGTCTTGTGTACCACGCTATGGGTAAAAATGGCGCCACCTGCGCCCATTTCTCGACCGACGACTATATTAGCAAAGTAAAAGAGCTCAAACCCGACCTCATCATCATCTCATTCGGAACAAACGAGTGCCATGTGAAGAATTACGACACCACCGCACACAAGCAAGAGCTGGGCAAACTGGTCCGCCGTCTGACCGAAGCATGCGGCAACGCGACCATAATGCTGACCACACCCGGTGGGGCCTACTTCAGCTACAAGAGTTCGTACGAGAAGATGGTTAAACAGAAAAACGGCAAGTCGGTCACAAAAAAGATGTACAAATACACCTACAAGCAAAACCAGCACACCCCTACCTGCGTAAAGGTGATAACGGACTATGCAAAAAGAAAAGATTTTGCATTGTGGGATATGTACGCCATTTGTGGCGGCAAAACCAATTCAACCACGAACTGGTACGACAACAAGCTGATGAAAGCCGACCATGTGCACTACACCCACAACGGCTATAAAGTTCAAGGCGACCTGCTGGCCGAAGCCATACTTAACGCATACAACGACTATATTAAGCGCAGACAAGATGGCACAACAACCCCGGCAACAGCACCGGTTTCTGTAGACAACAAGCAGAAACCTGCCACTAAAAAACCGGCACCAGCTAAACCACGCGCAAAGGCGAAAGCGCCGGCTAAACCAGCACCAACCCCTAAAGCAGACACAAACGGGGTAAAACCTGAGGTTAAAAAGCCAGCGTCAAAGCCCGCTCCGAAACCGGCAGCCAAACCTGCACCACAGAAGAAAGCCACGCCAAAGCCGGCCAAAACCGGCAATGCCGCACCGGCCAAGCCCGTGAGCGCAAGCCCCGCCAAACCTGCGGCACCAAAGCCTGCTACCCCTAAGGCAGCAGCGCCAAAACCGGCTACTCCAAAACCAGCACCAAAGCCCGCTACTCCAAAGCAGCCGGCAAGCACAAGCGCAAAACAGCCAGCTGCAGAAGCAACACCAACAACGAATACAACAAACACAACCCAGAAGAACTAAAAATATATGGAACCCTCATTTTTAAACATTGTGCTAGGCGACCTTGACTGGAGCAAAATAGGAAGCCTATTTTGCTATAACGAGAAAGAGCCGCTGCTGTTCTGCAGCAGCCTGTTCCTATTCCTTTTCTTAGGCTTCAGCCTTATCTACTGCCTGCTGAACAAGAAGACGACCCTGCGGTTGCTGTTTGTAACCACCTTCAGCTACTACTTCTACTACAAGAGCAGTGGCCTGTACTTTATTCTGCTGGCGGTGGTAACCCTGAGTGACTACCTCATCGGTCAAAAAATCTACCGTACAATAAACGAGTCGAAACGTAAATGGCTGGTAGCCCTGAGCGTGTTCATCAATCTGGGCCTGTTGTGCTATTTCAAGTACACCAACTTCCTATACAGCATACTGTGTCCGCTCTGGGACGGCACATTCACACCGCTCGACATACTGCTTCCGGTCGGAATCTCATTCTTCACCTTCCAGAGCATGAGCTACACCATCGACATCTACCGAAACAACCTGGAACCGGTAAAGGGTCTGCTCGATTATGCGTTCTATGTTTCGTTCTTCCCACAGCTGGTAGCGGGTCCTATTGTACGTGCCAGCGACTTCATACCGCAAATCAGGAAACCGCTTTATGTCGACAAGGCAATGTTCGGCAAAGCCCTCTTCCTAATACTTGCAGGTTTAATAAAGAAGACCATTATATCAGACTACATCAGCGTAAACTATGTAGACCGAATATTCGACAATCCGAGCCTCTATTCCGGAGTTGAGGACCTGATGGGCGTATATGGCTACACCCTACAGATATATTGCGACTTTTCGGGCTACAGCGACATGGCAATAGGTTTGGCCCTTTTGTTGGGATTCCACTTTCCGAAGAACTTCGACAATCCGTATAAGAGCCAATCCATCACCGAGTTTTGGCGCCGTTGGCACATTTCATTGTCGAGTTGGTTGAAAGACTACCTCTACATTTCACTGGGCGGAAACCGCAAAGGGAAAATACGGACATACATCAACCTAATGCTCACCATGCTGTTAGGTGGCTTGTGGCACGGAGCGAACTGGAACTTCATACTCTGGGGCGGCATGCACGGTTTTGCCCTAGTCATCCACAAGATATGGATGAAAATCAGACACAAGCAAAAAGGCCAGACGAATAAGGGCATTGTGCGTATATGGAGCACGATTGTGACCTTCCACTTTGTAGCCTTCTGCTGGATATTCTTCCGCGCGAGCAGCATGGAAAGTGCCATCAGCCTGCTCCACCAGATTGTCTTTGACTTCCGGGGGCAAGTGCTTCCGCAAGTTATTAGCGGCTACTGTGGCGTGTTTGTATTGTTTGGAATGGGCTACCTGAGCCACTTCCTGCCCGACAGTTGGATGGAAAAGGGAGAACGTGTGATGGGCAAGACCCCATTAGTTTTGCAAGCGCTTATATTCGTGCTTGTAATTTGGTGTATGATACAGGTAAAAGGCAGCGATGTAGTACCATTCATCTACTTCCAATTCTAAAGAGGATTTAAAAAGATAGTTTATGCGGATATACCTAATACTCAATCTTTTTATATCGACACTAATTTGCGGCATTCTTTTCTTTTATGATGAAAGTGCGAGGTGGCTACTGTATCTCTTATTAGTCCTCTCCGTTTTCTTCAATCTGAAGATAATTGCCAACATACGAATATACTGGAATTCGAGGAAATACTTCGTAAAATCGGTATTAGGTTCCCTAATCGTTGTGATTGAAGACTTGATATTTCTACCATTTCTTATAGGCACCTTTACATGAATGGGAAATTGATTTGCCTATGCCCATTTTCAAGTTTATAACGTCTTTTTCGAACCAACAGTAGAGCCAAAACCATAAAAGTTACATTATGTTCGAGAATTGTTTCCACAGGCGTATATGCTTTTAAAGTTTGTGGAAAGTTATCCAAATTCGGAATTTTAACATACAAGAAATCATGGAAGATTAAAACAAAAAGCGGCAATGTACAACTGCATTGCCGCTTTTTGTTTTTTATTTTGATATATAATAATCAATACTATTTATGGTTTTATCGAAATCTCTTTTTATCACGTCCTTAAGTGGGGAATTTTTGTATCCGTTCACAAGATTCTCCCTATTTGCCACATACCATGCCTTTATTGATTCGTCGCCCTTTCTCACGTTTTTAGAAAGATATCCCATATGATATATCCACAGCAATTTATAGGACTTCTTTCTTAGATTGCGATTGTTGTATATAGCCGTAACCTCGTCTCTAGAAAGTTCCCATACGTGGAAGGTTGTATCATTTGCCAAACCGTTAATGAAAGGCTTCCAGTCTCCGATTGCATACTCTTTTCCAAGAAGCGTTATATATGGAGATTTTGTGATTTCCTGTGCAGTTGCTGTCATCGCACATATAGCGAATAGTGATTACACAAAAAAGTGTGACTCAAATAAAAATCCTTTGGAGGCGCTTAAAAGAGGGTGTATTAAAATACACTTTTTAGCAATTGCATAGTACACCATGCAGTTTTTCATAAAATTGCATACTCTATCATGCAATTTATAGCAAAATTTGCATATCCTATCGTGCAAAAAGGAGGCTTTTATCCATTCTTCCTGGAATCGGACGATTATACCATTCGACTTAAAAGTGTATTAAAACAAGTGGTAGAATTTGATGTGCCGACATTTGCCAAAATGAATATCAGTTCCAGTGCCAAACTAAAGAAACTGCTTTATGTAATCGCACAAAGTGTGCCATTCAAACCGAATTTTTCTGTACTAGAAAGAGAGTTGGGCATATCAAGAAATGCGTTGCCAGACTATTTTATGTATTTGGAAAAAGCACAGTTAATCACAATGGTAAGAGAAAAAGCAAGTGGCATTAAGATATTAGAGAAAATAGATAAAATCTATTTGAATAATCCCAACCTATCCTATGCCCTTACTGATGGGGGTCCAAATATCGGCACAATACGAGAAAATATTTTTATCCAGTTTCTCCAAGAATTATATCCAATTTTTTCATCTTCGACACAAGCAGATTTTGAAGTAAATGGATATACATTTGAAGTAGGAGGGAAAAACAAGACATCTCATCAAATCAAAAATATAGAGAACGCCTATATCGCCAAGGATGATATAGAATACGCAAACATGAGAGAAATTCCACTTTGGATGTTCGGTTTCATTTATTGAATACTAAGGAGAAAGGCGGGAAACTTCCATTGTGAGCATCTTCCACTGGCACCCCGTTTTCAAATCATCCGCTTATCGAACTGACAATCAACATTAAATATATTTACGAGATGCCTTTTTTCGAATTATCTCTTAATTGTTAGATCTATTATATCTTTCAACATATTCAATCGCTTCAGGGATATTCAACTCATATGACTTATGCAGAAAATACATAGTAAAATTCGCCATTTTCTTACTAGGAATTATACCTTTATGATCAAGGAAATCTCTAATTGATTCAAATATATAAAAACAACCAACACCTAAATCGTACTTGTCAGCATAGTATATGGAATAAAATATCATTTTTGATTCATTGAAAAAAAATGTATAGGGATCTTCAGAACTGATATTTCTGCAATTTTTTTTAAGTTCTTCAAGCAAATCATTTTTATAGACATACCCGTTACCCTCGTACAAAACAGACTTCAATTTACTGTTTTTCACGAAATTCATTCGATATTGGCAATACTTATAAGGATGTTCGAAAACTGACTTATACATAAAATCCTTGTAATACACATTATTACAAAGATTTTCACAAGCGTTTAAAAACTCATAACATAGATTCTTCGAGAAGGAACCCATTACAAGAGAATTACTCTTATAAAACTTATCTATAGATTCATTCATCATGTTAAACGCAATAGAATCATTATGTTGTAACGCCATCACCAACGAATACATAAAAAACTCCGACTCATAAAAACACTTTACATCCGCATCCGTTATTGTTTCTATTCCGTTATACGCATTCTTATCAGATTGATACAGGAAACGGTCAATGGCTGTTGTATCAATAAATTGTTTACGGTGTGCACAAATATAATTAGAGCCAGCGACCGGCACATTATCGGATGAATTAACAAACTGTTTATGGTGCGAACAAATATATATAGTGTCTTCACTATAGCAAAAGTCAATCCTAAAAAGGCATACACACATAAAAAACAACATCCTTTTTATGCTATTCTCCATCCTTACGCACATATTTATTCATTAGGAGTGTTCCCCATCAATTTTTCTATAGTAACGAACTATTCAAAGAATTCAAAATTATAAGTTTTATAAGTTAGACGACCAGAACACATGTCTGCAATAACCATTTCTTTGATATTGTCATCACAATCATATTCATAAAAAATATAGCATGTATTCCCAGTGTCTTCTTTATCCTTTTTTCCCTGAAGAGACGTAATACAGCCCGACACGAACGGATTTACATCTTCTTTATGCATAATCACGTTCATATTTGACAATAAGTACTCTTTTTCTGGACATGGTATACATGTATGATTTTCTATCACATTTCCGTTCATATCATATTTAAAACTACATAATAGCGTTGTATCATGATATGAGACCGATAAAATTTGGATTAGTCTACCATTGGCATCATAAATATTTTTGCACGATTCATCTTTTGAGTGTAAATACTCTAGTCGGTTATCGGAATTGTAAGTGTATTCGGTAGTAAAAGATTTGCCCTTTATGAACTGTTTTTTTCCGTCAAAGATAGGATAGTATGTGTCTTGGATTATATTTCCTCTTCTATCTGTTTTAAACGTTGTTAAACCCGTTATAATCCATTCGTTACCTTTTCTTTTATACTTTTTTTTTCTAGCGGATACTTATTCTCCGTATAGGAAAACAAATATCTTGTAGAGTCGTAAGAGAAACCTTTCAACTTTTTTGTTATGTCTACTCTACTCAGTAGTTCATCTGTATATTTATATTCTGTAGTTGTAACCAATGTATCGTATTTAGCATATAATTCAGGAATACATTTATTAATGTGTTTCTCACACTTACCTGAGCTATTGAATGTATAAATATCGAAACAATTACTCATAGCGTTAGAGTCAAGTGCTTCTTCTTTAATAACGACTTGCTTTACTTTACCTTTGAGGTTTAAATTAGTCCAATTTAAACGGTCTTCAACTAATGGTTGTCCATTCGCTTGGATCTGACTACCAAATACAAATAGGACTATTATTAAAATTATAGCTTGTTTCCACATTGTCACTTATAAATTTACTTGTTGTCTAAATCAAGTTGTTTGTACATCCAATAAGACTAATGAGCAGTGGTGGCATATATCAAGTCTTTACAAATCACCTTCTCAGTAAGGTAAAATGTCCAGAGAATTGTTTATCTAATTCAGGAACATCCACAACATACCAATAGTCGGTTGTCGGCATCGGATTTCCATTATACTCGCCATTCCACCCCTCGGTGGCATCTGTTGTCTCAAACAGCAGTTTGCCGTAGCGGTTGTATACCGACAGCGTGGTATTCGTATACCTTTCCAAGTTGCCCACCTTCCAGTTCTCGTCGCCCTGGTAGAAATAGAGCGGGAAGTCGAGATTGAATGCAGGAACCTGGAGCTGGTAGGCCGACGCGCAACCGTAGTCGTTCATCACCTTTATATGGTAGGTCTTGCCGTAAAGCGCGTTATTCAACACATCGGACATGGTCTTGCCCTCGGCGTTGCCGTAGTCAAACATAACAGGTTCTACGGCATTATCCACTATCATGCGGTAAGAACGGTCGCCAAGGTCCTCGTGTTCCGCTATGCGCGGTATCTCCACCACCTTCACATTCACTTCCTGCTCCTCACGGCAAACGCCCCTGTAGGACACAACGCTGTACGAGGTTGAGGCCTCGGGCGTCAGGCTGATTTTAGCTTCGGTGCCCAGCACCTCGTCCGTACCGCTCACCGTCCATACCACACTGTCGGACGGCAGCGCGGTAGTTGCCGACAGAAGCGCCACGTCGCCCTCGCAGACGGCAAAATCGTCCACCACCTTCAATCCGGCAGGCTCGTCGACACGCACCTCCAGTTCAGTTGGAATCTCGACACAGCCGAGCTCCGAACGGGCAGAGACGCGGTAAGTGGTGCTCACCTCTGGCAGCCCCTCGATGCTGGCGGT
>ODAI013400327.1_pt1 | contig 71060 bp, 62 predicted proteins | sample 1539321 | NCBI WGS metagenome assembly ODAI01 (sample SAMN02144231, study PRJEB22623) | gut metagenome | biome: sheep rumen | host: Ovis aries | place: New Zealand
ACCGAATTGACCGCAGCGACCACATTATGGACCGATTGGCACGTCGACCTTATACCCTAATAAGGCTTTTACTTTTATCACCTTCTTTCAACTTGTTATAACTTTTTCTTGGCTGTTGTCAGCCTCCTCTTAAAAGTTAGGAGTTGATTACGACCTTTAACTCCTAATTCCTAACTCCTAATTCCTAATTGTCTTAATAAGCTCCTACTTCGACTTCGCCGTTTGAATTCAAAAAGATTGTGCAACGTTTATAATCTGATTGAATATTTTTCAAGATATTATTGACTGAAAGGCGCGTGCCGGGATAAATGGTATCGCTGACTTTGATTCTTCCGTTCTTCATGTTTGAGAGAAGGTCTTCAATTTCCAAAATGCGTTTCTCGTAACGTTTCATCTGTCCTGCGATAGGAAATTGCGAACGAGTCAGCTTAGTTATCATTTCGACGCGCTCCGGCGGCAATTTGTTAATGTCAATCTTCGACAGCGTGTTAAGCGTCTGCGTTATCTGCGTCAAGCGGCGTTTAGAATCCTTGTAGGCTTTTTTCAAATCCTGATATTCCTTTTGTAAAGTTGGGTCGACGCCAACAGAAACTCGCGTGACGACAAAGGCAGGATTGCCGATAACTTTAACGCTAATTTCCTCGCCCGCTATGACGTGCCCGCCAGTAATCTGCCCGTGCTTATCTTCCATGATAATTTTTTTGCCGGCTCTGATTTGCGAATGGAAAGCTATATCTGAAATATAAACGTTGTTGCCAGCTTCAATAAGCGCGTTTTCGGCAAAAGCGGTGCGAACGTCATTTTCAGCGAAAACTTTCACACGTTCCGCGCCAGTGACGCCGCCTCTTATGTAGACGTTGCGCCCTCTGACTTCCGCGCCGTTTATGGAACCGTTAATTTCAATATCGCCAGTCGCACTGACTTTAAAGCCAGGCTCGACGTTGCCGCCGACTGTGATTGTGCCGTCAAACTCAACATCGCCCGTCGAAACGCCGACCGAACCTTTTATCACTAAGCGCGGGTCAATGCTAATTCGCGAGCCTTTGTCGACAATCTGCCCGTTGACAGTGGCAATCAAGCGGTGTTCGCCGACGACTTTAGTATTTTTGCCTTCGGGCATGGGAATTGGGCGACCGTTTTGCGCAGGAACAGTTTCGCCTAAAACATTTTTGCCGTTAGTGCCTTTCGTCTGCGGAATACGGATTGCCAACGTTTGATTTTCCTTCGCGAGCACGAACAAATTTAAATCTTTGTAATCAACTTTATCGTATTCGTCGACGACGGGACGCCCCTTAATGCCTAAATCAAATTTCCTATCAATATAGGCGTTTTCACCGTTGACAGGCGGGAGACCTTCGGCGGCAACAAAGGGCGTTAAACTTTGCGTGCCGTCTTCAACCGCCTCTTCGTCAATGCCGTAAGTAACGCCCGCTTCAGCCAACGCCGCCATAATCATATCTTTAGTCGGAAGGCGTGCACCGTTGCGCGTGTCGTATCTTATGGTAGCTTTCATTTTGTCGCGGCTGAGTTCAACGACGATGCGGGCATAAGGCTCGAATTCCTCTTTATTATCATCGAGGCTTTCGCCGCCGGCTATTATTTCGAGTTCCCGCTCGGTAATTTCGACTGGCTCGGAAATTTTTTGCGGGCGACCATTAGCCTCGCGCATTGTCCGCGAAAGTATTCCAACATCATAATCTAAAACTTTACACTCCCGCAAAATCTGGCGCATATCGGACAGCTCAAAGAGGCGTTCGCCCTCCACAGCGGGATAAATCGTTAGATAAACGCCATCCGTTTTAAATTCGTATTTATAACCGGCCTGCGGACCGCCTAGAGTAAGATTTTGGCTCATCCGGCGTACTCCTTTCCTTAAACTCAATCCTTTTGCGCCAAGCGCATTATAAAGTTAAATCTGCTTTGCTCTGGGCAAGGTAACTGCGCATTCTGAAAATTGCTTTCGTATGCAACTGCGAAATTCGCGCCTCGCTCAACTTCAATATCAACGCAATTTCTTTCAGCGTCAATTCTTCGTAATAGTAAAGCGATATAACCGTCCGTTCTTTTTCGGGCAGACGCTCAATCGCCTTTGCTAAAGTTTCTTTCAGCTCGAAAAATTCCGTTGAGTTGGCAGGGTTCGTGTCGATTGCTTCTGCTACGTCGGTTTTAAGATATTCTTCAAGCGGAATAACCGTTGCCGAATTGCATTGCCCAATAAGCGTTTGAAGTTCCTCAAGCGAAATTTCCAAAGCGTCGGCAACTTCCTTATCGGTCGCAGGTCGTCCCAATTCGTTTTCAAGTTGACAAACAGTTTGCTCGTACTTGCGAATTCTCTGGCGCATTGTTACGGGTATCCAATCTTTTGAGCGCAGATAATCTAAAATCGCGCCACGAATCCTTACGCCCGCATAAGTCTCAAATTTTATATTTCGCGTAACGTCGAAACGGTCAATCGCGTCGAGCAACCCGAAAAAGCCGCTACTTAAAAGGTCGTCTCTATCCAAATGCGGCGGCAAACTAACTGCCAATCGCCCGCAAACTATCTTGACTAGTTGCAGATAATGTTCGGCAATTTCGTTGCGTATGTCAACCGATTTCGTTTCTTTATACTTTAGCCATAACGGCGTTAAATCTTTATTCGCGTCACTTTCCATAGTCAATCACCGTCCCTCGCTAGCGCGAAATTTAATTCTGATTCGGGAAATTCATTGGCTGAAAATTATCATCAATGTTAATCTCAATCGTCGGCTCGTTTTCAACTTCCGGAGTTTCGTCCTCTTCGTGAAGGTATTCTTCGCGGTCGAAATCTTCGCTGGTCTCCTCAATGGTCGCGTCGTCAATCAAATGCTCCAATTCCTTATCGGTTTTGAAAATCGCGTATTCTTCGCCAATCATCATAAGGACAAAACTTATAACGCAAGTATAAGAAAAGGCTGAAAAGGCTCGTGACGCGATTGTTTCCGAGCGCACGAAATCGCTTGTCAGCCCTGAATAAAGTACGATAAGCAATGCAAGTATGCCGACCGCCAGTGAAATTAACACGACTTTGATTGGCATAATGTCTTCAAGATAATCGTAAAGTTCTGTCACAGCTTCAACACCTGACTTAAATACTTTTTTCGCCGCGGTCGATAGTTTTAATTTTATAAGAACCCGTCGCCAAGTCGATTGAAACCGTGCGCCCGTAAGTGCCGCCCGTATCCTCCGCGACAATTTTTATGCCGTTGCGGCGAAGAATTTGCTTGCAAGTTTCAGCGTTGCGCGTGCCGACTTTCATAATGTCAGTTGCGTTGGAGAAAGCAAACATTTGCGCCCCGCCCGCGAGTTTAGCGACAAGCCGCGCCTTACTTGCGCCGAGTGCAACCACGTCGTTAATCATAAGCGGGATACCGGTATCAGCAAATTTCGCGGGATTGTCGCTGGCACGGGCTTGAGTGCTATCGGGCAACATGATATGCAGAAGCCCGCCAATTTTCCTAATCGGGTCGTAAAGTGAAACGCCAATGCACGAGCCCAAGCCGTAACTGATAAGGGTAGATGGACTGCGCCCGACCTTGTAATCAGCCATACCTACTTTAACGAGGTCTGCCATAATTATTCAACTCCCACTGCCTTGACAATCGTGCCCAGCGAACCGGGGTCGGGAACTAGGAAAAAGTGTCCGTTGATGCTGTCGTCTTCAGCTAAGAATTTTGTTTCGATAACCATTGCGCGGTCTCCCATTTGTCCGAGTTGAAGGAGCACGATATTTAAGATTGCGCCTGCCATGTCCATTGCCAAAGACGGGATTGACGGCAACATAGAAATATTTGTAAAGTGCGAAAACGCGCCAAGATACGAGCCGGAAAGGATATTGCCGACTTCTTTTATTGCGGAGATACTCATTTCGTCGAGTTCTTGTGTTGTGCCGTGCGGTCTGCCCATTAAATCATCAGCGAGGAAGAAGGCATTTTCCTTAGGCATAAGGAAAAGAATACTGCCAGGAGCCTTGCCGTAGACGCGCAAGAAAACTGCAACAATAAGCGTATCGGGACCGCCGACAAGGTCGGGAACATCTTCAATCGGGATAATTGAGACTTTGGGAACATTCATATCAATTTTTTTGTTGACAATCTGCGAAAGCGCGGTAGCCGAATTGCCTGCGCCAACATTGCCGATTTCGCGCATTGCGTCGAGTTGAGCCGGAGTCAAATCAAATTCATCAATCATTTCATAACACCTCGTTTTTAGTTGTTAGTTGTTAGGGAAATAGGGAAATAGTCCTACTTCCCTATTTCCCTACTTTAGTTTAATCCGACGATTTCTTCAAGATTGAGCATGGTGACAAGACGCCCGTCAATATTGCCAATGCCGCTTAAGAATTTTTCCATAGCCTTATCGCTGACAGTTTTTTTCGGGTCGACGAGCTTAGAACGAATCGTTAAAACTTCCGAGACCGAATCAACCAGCATTCCAACTTGCAAATCGCCGACGATAACAGTGACAATCCTAGCGGTTTTGGTGTAAGGCGTCTCCTCAATGCCGAGACGTTTTTTCAAGTCGATAACGGGCATAACCGAGCCGCGCTGATTGATAACGCCTTTTATAAAACTAGCCGCGAAAGGGACGCGGGTTATATCGGACATATCGTTAATTTCTTGCACCTGAAAAATATTTACGCCGTATTCTTCGTCGCGCAGTTTGAACGCAACAACTTGCATTGCATAAACTTGTTCGTCGTCGTCAATTCCTGCTACAGGTTTATTCGCCACGCTGTCTTTAGCCATAAGAAATTTCCCCCCAAAAATCAATTTGGAATTATGAATTAGGAATGATTTCGTTTTTATAATTCCTAATTCCTCATTCCTAATTCCTAATTAAGCATAGTTGCAACGTCGAGAATCAGAGCAACGCGACCATCGCCAAGCACTGTCGCGCCTGAGAACATTTTCAAGCCCATGAACAAATTGCCCAACGTCTTTATAACAATTTCCTGCTGACCGATTAATTTATCAACGACAATGCCCGCTTTCGAGTCGCCCGCGTGCACGACAACTACAAACAATTCGTGTGTGTCTTTGACGTGCGGAACCATGAGCGTTTCTTCCATGCGGATTATCGGAATAATTTCGCCGCGCAGGACGATAACTTCATTATTTTGAACCGTGCGAATATCGCTAGGTTGAATGCTAAGCGTGCTGTCGATTGAGGCAAGCGGGATTGCGTACATTTCGTTTTGAACTTGTACGAGCATAGCTTGAATAATCGCCAAAGTCAGCGGCAATTTGATTTTGAAAATGGAGCCTTCATTAACATGCGTTTCAACGTCGACTTGCCCGCTTAAGGATTCGATTTTACTTTTAACAACGTCCATACCGACGCCGCGTCCGGAAATGTCGCTAATCTTTTCAGCAGTCGAAAAGCCCGGCAGGAAAATAATTCTGACGGCGTCCGCGTCTTCCATTGAGTCGACTTCTTCTTGACTGAAAAGCCCCTTTTCAACGGCTTTACGGCGAATAACATTTGCGTCAATGCCCTTGCCGTCGTCAGTGACCATGATAACGACGTTATTGCCTTCGTGGCGTGCGATAAGTCCGACTTCGCCGACGCGGGGTTTTCCTTTAGCTTCGCGCTCATCAGGCATTTCGATTCCGTGATCCAGCGAATTTCTAAGAAGGTGCATAATCGGGTCGCCGATTTCGTCAATAACGGTGCGGTCGAGTTCGGTATCCTCGCCTTCGATTGTCAGATTGATTTCCTTGTTAAGTTCTTTGGTAACGTCGCGAACCATGCGCGGGAAACGGTTAAAGACTTGGCTGACAGGAACCATACGGACTTTCATGACGATATTTTGAAGGTCGGTCGTCACTCTGTCCATTTGCTCCAAAGTTTCAGTGAGTTCGGAAAGCCTATGAACTTGCCCGATTTGCTCAAGGCGGACTTTATTTATAACAAGCTCGCCCATTAAATTCATAAGGGTATCGAGTTTATCAATATCAACGCGGACGGATTGTCCAGCATGACTTTTCTTTTGAGCCGCAGCATTAGACGTTTGACCACCGCCAGCAGAAGCCGCCGGTTTATTAGCAGGAGCAGAGGATTTCGGCGCAGGAGTCGGAGTTGTTGCGGGAGCCGTTGACGCTGATTTTTGCTCAACAGCGGGTGTCGGAGCCGGAGCGGGTGCTGCAGTCGCGCCGAATTTTATAACTTGCGTTTCTGCGTTTTCAACTTCAGAGACGCTTATAGCTGCATCGTGAATAACTTCTTCTTCAGAGCCGGTGATTAAAATTACTTCAAAGGAACGCTCGAAAGCTTCCTGTTCTAAATCTTCGGCAGGCGGGATTGTGCGAATGACTTCGCCGACTTCTTCCAAAGAATTCATAACCATATACGACCGCGCAGATTTCAAAAGGCAAGTTTCCGACAGCGTGACTTTTAAATAAATGCCGTGCATGCCGGACTTTTCAGCCTCAGTTATGATATTCTTTTCGGTTTCGGTTAAATCAACGGGAACATCTGAAGAAACTGCAGAAGTTTCAGCGGCGGGAGTTTGACTAGCGGCGGGCGCAGGTGTCGAAGTTTCAGCGGGTTTTGCAGGGGCAGCACCTTCGCCGCGCATTATCGCAGTTAATTTCGCAACCAAATCCGATACATCGATAAGGTCTTCGGGGTCGCCATTTGCCACGTTGTTAATCATCTGCTCCAGTGAATCAATGCACTTGAACAGGGTATCGATAATATCGCCCGTTACTTTGAGTTGCTCCTTGCGCAACATATCGAGAACGTCTTCCATCTCGTGGGTAAGTTCGGCGATTTTGTTATAACCCATAGTCGCCGACATACCCTTCAACGTGTGCGCATTTCGGAAAATTTCATTGAGTATGGACAAATCCTCGGCGTTATCTTCCAAGCCGAGCAAACCATCGTTTAGCGATTGCAAATGTTCTTTCGACTCGTCGAGAAACATATCCATGTATTGGTTGGTTTCCATTTAAAAGCCTCCTGTTAATTTATAGTCGAATAGCTATCTTCTGACTGCGTCGACGATAGCCTCAGCAATTTTATTCAAAGGGCGAATTTCATCGGCAAGCCCCGCGTCAACAACCGCTTTGGGCATGCCGTAAACTACGCAACTACTTTCGTCTTGCGCGATTGAATAACCGCCAGTCGCTTTAATTTTCTTCATGCCTTCGCAACCGTCAGAGCCCATGCCCGTCATTATCACGCTAACTAAATCCCTGCCGAATTGCGCGGCAGAATCGAACATGTAATTGACAGTCGGGCGAAGATTGCCAACTCGCGGCTCTTGGCTCAAGGCGATTTTTCGCTCGCCGCCGCCCGCAGGCATAATGCGTAAATGATAATCGCCAGGCGCAATGTACACTTGCCCCGACTTTATAATTTCGTCGTGTTCCGCCTCCTTGACCGCTATTTCGCTAATTGAATTTAATCTTTCCGCCAAAGATTTTGTAAAGCCGGCGGGCATATGCTGAACGACAACGACGCCGCAAGGCAAATTTCTCGGCAAGCGCGTTATGACGGATTGCAAAGCTTGCGGACCGCCCGTCGAAGTTCCGATAACTACAAGCTTTTTGCCCGTACCAGGAATAATTCTTCTAACTGGCGCAGTCGTACTCGGCACGCGATTAATCATGGGCTTTTGTCCCAAAACAAGTCCCGTCCTGCGTTTAACTTCTACGCGGCGCGTTGCCGGCTCAATATTTGAAGGCTTCGGCTTATAGACGAGCGGACTACTTACGGCTAAATTTTGTCGGGCGCGAGCCTTCGCCGCCAATCTGCATTTCGATAAAATTTCGTCCTTTATCGTGTCGATTTTAGAAATAGCTCCGCCCGCTTTGCTCACGAAATCGACCGCGCCCAAAGCAAGCGCACGAATTGTTTCATTCGTTCCCTTTTGCGTCGCGGAACTAATCATGACGACCGGCAGTGGGCATTGCTCCATAATGATTCCAAGAGCCGTCAATCCATCCATTATCGGCATAACAACATCAAGCGTCAACACATCGGGCTGAAGTTTTTTAACTTTTTCAATCGTATCTTGACCGTTGACCGCCGTGCCGACGACCTCGAAGTCGCTTTGGCTTTTGAATAAATCAGAGAGGACTTTTCGCATAAAAGCCGAGTCATCAGCAATTAAAACACGAATCACATTGGACGCCTCCCTTTGGCTGAAAAATTTTTTACGTTTTCAAAACAATTATTGGCTAATATTCGCCCGACTTGCTAAAGTTCCTTCATTGTAACAAAAAAATTGCCGCCCTTTCAAGCGACAAAAAATTTCTGCGCGATTTATAAAGCGTCGGGAAAATCAACCGTTGTGGTCTTGCCTATTCGGAGATAAAAAGGTACAGAAGGTATTAACTTTTTCTCCGCAACGACAACGCTGTCATAAAAATGCAGTCCGCTCAAATTTAACGTGTTGTAGGTTGGTGATTTATTTAAGCCGGCAAATTGAATTTCGTCAATAATTTTTTTCGTGAACTCAATAAAACTTTCCGGATTATTCAAGCCGCCGCCGTAATCTTCCAAATAAGACGTGTGGCAATCTTCGCACATGTAAAGCCCGCCGTCTTTTATATGCGGAAACATTTCGCGGAAGGTGACAATTTGCTGATTCATGGTGTGTCCGCCGTCGTCAAGCAAAATGTCTACGCGCGGATATTTTTCTTTGAAAGCCGCCCAAAATTTTTCGTCTTCCTGCGAGCCAATTTCGATAGTAATTTGTTCCTCCTCAAATTGCTTGCAACGTTCATCAATGTCGACGCCGATAATCTGCGCGGACTTGCCGAAATAATTTTTCCACATCTGAACGGAGCCGCCGTTTTGTACGCCAATTTCCACAAAGACAATATCCTTGCCGCGATACGGGCTGAACCATTTCTCGTAAATCGGGAAGTAGTGAACCCATTTATCCATACAACGATGATTTTCAAAGAGCCAAAATTTTATCAAGTCGCCCTGCCCGAAAAGACGATACGCCGCCTTCAAAGCTTCGTATTGCCCGCGCTTAAATGCAATTATTTCTTCTTGCGTCATAGAAATCAACCTTTCCTTATGCGTAATCAATATCAATGCGTCCGCCGCCACGCGCTAACCTCTCGGCAAGTTCAGGATCCATTTTGTCTTCAAGAGTAAGTTTTTTCGGAGCCGCCGCGTAAATCGGCAAGCGGTGCTTTATGAATTGCGTATCGATATTGCCAGTGCAAAACCATTCGTCGTCGAGAATTTGCTGATGAAGCGGAACTGTTGTCTTGACAAAATTATTTTCGCCCTTGAGCATGAACTCATTCAAAGCCCGCCGCATAATTCTAATTGCGTCGCCGCGTGTGCGCCCGTGCACAATCAATTTCGCAATCAGCGAATCGTAATAAGGCTCAATCGATAAGCCCGCCGTGACGCCGCTATCAAATCTGACACGCGGTCCAGAAGGCTCGTGCAGAAATTCAATCTTGCCAGGCGTCGGCATAAATTTTCTGCTGGGGTCTTCAGCATTTATTCTGCATTCGATTGCGTGCCCCATAAATTTAACGTCGGCTTGCGAAAAATTAAGCGGCTCGCCCGACGCTACGCGAATTTGCGTCCGGACTAAATCAATGCCCGTTACCGCCTCTGTTATGCCGTGCTCGACTTGAATACGCGGATTAATTTCCATAAAATAAAATTCGTTTGTTGCCAAGTCAAGCAGAAATTCAACCGTGCCGATATTAGAATAATGAACGCTTTTAGCCGCCTTGACTGCCAATTTGCCGACGCGCTCGCGCATTTCAGGCGTCAACGCAATCGACGGCGATTCTTCCAAAAGTTTCTGGTTGCGGCGTTGAATAGAACATTCGCGCTCGCCCAAATGAATCACACTGCCGAAATTATCTGCCACAACTTGTACTTCGATATGGCGCGAACGCTCAATGTAATGCTCGAAATAAAATCTAGTCTGCTTAACGTCGACAAGTCCCAACACGTGATGAAGTTCCTCTTCGTTGCGGACAATGAACATGCCCTTGCCGCCGCCGCCTGATACCGGCTTCAAAATGACGGGATAACCGACTTCAGCCGCCGCACGAATTGCCATGCCGTTATCAGTGAGCGGCTCGGAGCCTTTCGCCATTGGAATTCCGGACGGAACCATTGACGCCCGCGCCGCGTCCTTATCGCCGACAAGTTTAATTGTTTCGGGCAAAGGTCCAATCCACGTCATGCCCGCATCTACGACCATTTGAGCAAAATCCGCGTCTTCAGACAAAAAGCCGTAGCCAGGATGCACGGCGTCCGCTTCGGTCGTCTTAGCCGCTTCGATTATCGATTCACGATTAAGATAGCTATCGAAAGCATCTTCCGTGCCAACGCGATAACGAACGTCAGCAAGTTGCGCATGCAGGGCTTCTTTGTCCGCGTCCGAATAAATCGCGACTGTCTCAATTCCCAGCTCCTGACAAGTGCGAATAACCCGTACGGCAATTTCGCCGCGATTCGCTATAAGTATCCTCCTAATCATAATCAAAACTCCTTCTATCAAAATTCAAAAGGAATAAGTTTTAACTATCGTTTGTATTAATAATAATAATCTAAGCGGAAATTTTTTGCAAGCTTCAGAAAAATGAAAAACACTTGAAAATTTGCGGCTCATGATTTATAATTCTGCTTGCTTGATGCTACGGCAAAAGGCGGTTTGAATATAAAAGAAAGCCCCCGGAAAGGGGGTGGAGCTGATGTTCACGATTATCTTCCGAATTATAATTATCACCTTGATAATCCTCTGGATATTCACAGGTACAGCCGCCTAAGCGTTCCCAGTGCATAGCGGCTGAAGTTCTGTTTTTCAAAGATTCACCGATATACGAGAGGCTAAACCGCCTTCAAGCAATCTGAGCCTTGCAACTTTGCAGGGCATTTTCTTTTGCCTTGTACAGGAATTATAATCAACATGGAAATTTTTTGCAAGCCTTTAGAAATATTCTTCATGGGCGGCAAAGGCGTTATGGTTATGAATTGATTCAAAGTTCTCGCACTCAACCGCGAACGACGACAAATTTTCTACGTGCCGCAAAGTTATAACCACATCACGCAAAATATCTTCGACGAACTTTGGATTTTGATAGGCAGCTTCAGTGACAAATTTTTCATCTTCGCGCTTTAGCAACGGGAAAATTTCTGCAGAGCCTTGCGCCTCAATCAGCCGGATAAATTTTTCTATCGAAATGTTTTCAAAGTCCTTGAACGTCAACTTGACGCGACAGATCGAGCGTTGATTGTGCGCTCCAAAGGCGGAAATTTCCCTACTGCACGGACAAAGCGACGTAAACGGCACGACTAAGCCTAAAGTAAATTTCATGCGTTCGCCGCGCTTTAGTTCGCTAATAAATTGGCAATCAACAGGCGACAGAGAAATTTTTTCTGACACGGGCGACAATTTTTCTACGAAGAATTTAAAAGCAATCGTTATCGCGGCAAAGTCCGTTGAAAGTTTTTCTAGGGCGTCGCGTAAAATTTTTTCAACGTCGGGAATCTTTATCGGGCGGCGCGTCCACTTCATTAAAATTTCTGTTAGGCGGCTCATATGTGTCCCGCGCAGATTTTCTGCAAGCGCAACTGTGAATTGTATTTGCGCCGTGACTGACTGAATTTTTTCGTCGTCCGCGATTGAAAGTGGCAAGTGTACTTTTGTGACTCCTGTTCTTTGTATTTTTATTCCGCGCTTGTCGAGTTGATTTTGTACGTCTGTCATAAAGTCTCTTGCCTCCGAATCCTGTAGAATTTTTCCTTATGATAACAAAAAAATGCGAAACTAGCAATCGCGTAGCGTTGCGTTCCGGCGTGGCGACAATGTTAAATTTATCGGGCAGTAAATCGCGTCCGCTGTTCCGTTGCTTTCAAAGCGACAAAAAAATTCCCCCGCCGCAAATTTCGACGGAGGATAATTTTATTGGGGTGTGGTTCGGAAAGGGAACTTAATTTTATTTCAGCGCGTAGCCGTTATTGTACATTGCGTCTTGTTCCTTACGAGTCTTGTAAAGTTGCGTCGTGGTGTCGAGTTCGACATCTTCGAGGGTAAGGAGCTGACCTTTCTTAACGTCACGGAGCATTTTCGCCTTTTTATTGACAAGACCATAAATAACATAGCCTTTCTTGTAAGTCTCTTCGGCGGTGGCGATTGAACCGTAAGTGGTGTAGCCGCCGATACCGTCGATAGTCTGACCGGCTTTGAGGTCGACTTTCGCAACGGTGATGCACTCGCTGACAGGACCGTCAAGCGGAATAATTGTCGGCTCGTGGTCGATAACGAGTTTAGCGACTGTGAGCGGGGTTTCAAGGTTGCAAAGGTGATAGGGGCGATAGAGCGTCCAGAGCGGGCCAGGTCCCATGCTGTGATATTGCATTTGATAAGCGATTTCTTGGTTATCAGTCGCGACGGTAACGAAGACGCCGGGCGCAACGCCGTTTACGTATTCAACGACGCCATGCTTATTCAAAATGCCGCCGTCTTCCTTCAAGCGGAAAATCGTATTGAGTTCCTTAATACCTTCGGTGCCGGGTTTCGTCGCGGGACCGTGTCCGCCTATAACGTCAGGAACTAAACCGGTTGCATTGGACATAGCAGTCATTTCTACCATAGTCTTTGTGCCGTCTTTAAATGCGCAAAGCATACGCGGGCTCATCTTACGGCGAGTTGCTTCTTCAAGAACGGTATCGGGATTGCAAGCGTAATCAAGCTTATTGTTTTTGCCTTTGCCCATAACGCGGACTTGCATGCCCATAGCCCTTGCAAAGCAGTAAAGCTCCATAACTGCGCCAGGTTCGTCGCCAGCAGAGCCGGTATAGATGACGCCGTTTTTGTCGCCGAGTTTCTTAAGCCAGGGACCGATAACAACGTCGGTTTCAACGTCCATCATGACAACATGCTTGTGATTGTTAAGCGCGTCGGTAGCAATGCGAACGCCGATTTCGGGGACGCCAGTAACGTCGATAGCGCATTCGACAAGGTTAGCACTAGAAATTAAATCTGCGTTTTCGGTCGCGACGTACTTGCCCATTTCCATGAACTTGTTGGCTTCTTCGAGCGAATTGGTTTTGGCAATGTCTTCGTCCTTAATGCCGGCGTAGTGGAAAGCGTTAATGACGTTGTCAATTTTGATGTCGGCGACGATTGCGGGCATAATGCCTTTCATGCCGACCATTTGGCTGACCATACCGCGACCCATTTGACCTGCGCCGACTAAGCCAGTACGAATGATTTTGCCTTCTGCCTCGCGCTGTGCAAGTTTCTTGTCCATGTTCAACATAGTTAAAAATCTCCTTCCAATGTATAGAAAAGTTTAGTAAATCTCAATGAGCGTTTCGACTTGAATGTCATCTTTAGTAAGCGGCTCGTCGCCATGAAGCATAATGCAACCAGGTCGTTCAGGTTCGCTACCGCCTTTGAAAGACAGTGTGCAATGTCCTAAATCGCGCAGAGTGCTTTTAGCCTCTTCGCCAACAGCCGTAATATCGAAAACTTTTTCGCCGATAATCATAGTGTCGCCAGGCGCAGGAATTGCAAGCAGTTGTTCCTTAGTGTGCAGAATCGATAATTCGGCGAGTTCGGGCGGTGCGTCGTTGTTAAAGAGAATTATGAAGTTCGATTCGGGGTCGTCGAGGAAACTCAAGGCGAGTTCGCCCCAGCCCGTTATCATTGTATGATATTTCATGCTTAATCCCTCCAAAATTCAATTTATAATTCCTAATTCCTAATTGCTTTTTAGCTGTAAAGTCCAATGCTGAAAACGTAAGCGATAAGAACGGCGATAGGACCGGTTATGACGCGGGAATAAAGGATTGCGGGAACGCCCAATTCGATAGTTTCCGGCTCCGCTTCGCCCAAGCTCATGCCGACGGGGATAAAGTCGCAACCAACTTGCGCATCAATGGCAAACAGCGCGGGCAATGCGTATTGCGGCGGAATGTTGCCGAGTCCGATTTGAACGCCAAGCAATGTTCCGACGACTTGCGCGATAACTGCGCCAGGTCCGAGCACCGGAGATATAAACGGAATCGCGCAGATAAATGAGACAATCAACATGCCGGGCAATGTGCTTGCAATCGGGCTGATTGTGTTAGCGATAACGTCGCCAGCTCCCGACGCGCTGATTATGCCCAGAATCATTGAGACGAATGCCATAAACGGCAGAATTGTTTTAACAGTTATATCGATAGTTTCGCGCCCTGCCGCGTAGAATTTATTGACGATACCGCCGATTGCGATACCAATGCGCGTGGCAAGATTTTTCTCTTTGCCTTCGTTCATCTTAGCAATTTCTTCTTTAGCTTGCGCCTTAGTTTTGGGAGCAGTCGCGGGATTAGTCGGAGTACCTGCGGAAGGTTTAGGAGCCGCCGCGCTTGCATCAGCGTAACTTATGCAACTTTCATCAACTGCCGAGACGTAAATATCTTCCGTGATAAATCTTGCAAGCGGTCCCGTTTGCCCGACCGGCAAAACGTTTACCGTAAAAATTCTTTTCTTAGGATAGACGCCGCAACGAGCCGTTCCGCCGCAGTCGACTATAGCAACCATAATTTCATTATCGGGGACGCCCGTCGAGAAGCCGTCAACCGCAGGGCAACCAGTCATTTCCGCAATCTTCGCCGCGATAGGGTGAATGCCGCCGCCGGTTATGCTCACGACTTTATTTCTGGTATCAGTCGGAACCAAAGTCAATGGTCCGCCGAAACCGCCCTTGCCCGCCTTAATCGTAACTGCTTTATAAGCCATGTCGCCGCCTCCTTACTTCTTGCTACTCATATGCGCATAAATTCTGTCGGTGACGATACCGCGAATCAGAATTACGATAACGCCGACGATAAAATATCTGACTGCCAAATCGCCGAGCGAAAGTCCAAGTTGCGTAATGCCCGCTGCAATGCCCATGTAAACGAACAGCTCGCCGCCGTTAGCGTGCGGGAAAAGTCCGGTGACGGGGTGGACGAAACTAACTGCCGCGTCGTAAAATGCAGGCTTATGTTTTTCTTCGACGAAACGACCGAACGTGTAGCACATTGGATTACAAAGAAAGATAACTGCGAGCACCGGTAAAATTGTATAGCGCGTGACGGTGTATTTCGTCGCGAATTCTGCAACGTTATTAACCCTATCTTCGCCGATAAGTTTGATGAGCGAGTTGACCGCCGTCATCATTATGACGACCAGAGGAATAATTCCCGTGACCCACGCGATAAACGTTTCTGAACCTGCGCGGAACAAATCCATAAAACCGTTCGCAAATGCTGCAATAGTTTCCATAAGAACGCCTCCTTTGATTTTCAAAAATTTTCTATGGAAAAGGATACCACAGAAAAATATTTTCGCAATAGCTTTGGAATGGAACTTCGGTAAAAGTGTTTTGTAGGACGATAGGATTTTTACAGATTTTCACGGCGAAGATTATTTGAATTGACTTTTACAAAATGGAATCGCCGCGATTATTTTTTCAAACGCAATAAGCCTTCCGCGCAGTCAATATCGGTTATAAGGACAGTGAGATAGCCGCCGTTAATCGCGCCGAGCACTGCCCGAATTTTATATTCGCCGCCCGCCACACCCACTCGACAAGGAATTTTTCTTAAGTCAGTAAGTCTTATTCCCGCGACGCGATTATTAAATTCGTCGAAAGGCTTCGTGCTACCGTCAATGCAAAAATATCTTAAGATAATGTCGCCGACTGCGCCATGATCGTTGAAGTTTTCCAGCGTATCGTGGTCGACGTAGCCTGTATGCAAAACGGTCGAGTGCGCCGCGTCCGAAACGCCAATTCCCATAACTAGCACGTCGAGTTTGCTGAAAAGATTCGTGACGCGTGTTATTGTCTGCTCCTTTGAAAATTCTTCAAGCAGTTTACGTTTAGAGAAAAGCGCAGGCGCGAAAAGTTGGACGCATTTTCCGCCGAAACGGTCAGCGAATTCTTGCGCAAGATAGTTTGAATGAATATCGGGACGACTTTCGCCGACGCCGCCCATAACCGGCACAAACGTACAGGCGACTTTATTTTCAATAAAAAAATCGGCGCGGGCAACACTCTGCAAAGTGGAACCCATAGACACGCCGACATAATCTTTATCGCGCAAAATTCGCGTCATGAATTTCAAAGCCGCTCGTCCGATTTCGGGATTGAGCGCGTTTTTATTTTCGGGCAATTCGCTTGACGGCACGATTATAACTTCCTGCAAGCCAAATTTTTTCTCAAGCTCGCGCTCAAGTTGCCCGTACATTAAATTATCTGGATTATGAATTTCGATTTTGACAATGCCGAGTTCTTTTCCGGCGTTAAGCATTCGCGAAACTGTCGGGCGCGAAATTCCTAACAGCTCGCAAATTTCTTTCTGCCCGATTCCGTCTTGATAGTACAGACTGCAACATTTGAAAATCAAGCGAACGTCATCAACCAATTTCCGCATGTGAGCACCTCCCACGCAGATTTTAATACAAAATTCTACTTTTGAAAAGTAGCAAACAGCGGACGCGTTTGACCTTTTCGCTGTTCTAACTTTATTGCCGCGTTCGTACGCTTCGCTGAGCTACGCTAGTTTCGTAAAAAAAACCGTCTTTCGACGGTCTATAAAATTTATTTGTGGAACTTTCTTATTCGCCAATGGTTACTTTTAAAAAGTAACCAAACAGTTGACGCGTTTGACTGCCCGACTTATCGAACGAAATCGCCGCGTTCGTACGCTCCGCTAGTTTCGTAAAATTTTCATTCACCGATTATAACGACTTTGCACTTGCGCGGACGCGGGCGCGTTCTGTCGAAGTCAACGAAATAAATATAACCGGTCGTGCCGACGCCGAGCTTGCCGTTGTCTACCTCGAAAGTTTCGCTGGAGCCGAGAATACTTGCTTTTAAATGTGCGTCGCCGTTGAAAAGGGCTGTTCTATCGCCGCCGGGCAGATAAGCTTCAGCATCGGGCCAAGACTCAACCGCTTTGTAATGTTCTTCGCCGGGATAAACGTACTGCTCTTTGGTCAAGTGGTCGGGAATGATTTTTTTCAGTGCGTTATTAAGGTCGACTTGCAAAGACTCCATGCCGTTTGGCTCAATGTCATGCGCGAACTCTTCAAAGAAAACCGCGCAGGTTGTGTGCGGAGAAATTACGGTGCAAATTCCTTTCTGAATGCCGCTTGCCGCGATAGCCGCTCTAACTTGGGGCGTAATGTTTAAAAAGGTCGGGTCGCCGCCCTTTGATTGCAATTTGATTGTCTCTTTGTAAACTGCCATAATTATCTCTCCTTGTAAGCTTTAACGATAGCTTCTGCCATTTCAAAAACGCGCTTTGCAGGGTCGGGAGCCTTCAAAATGCCGCTTGTTGCGCCGGTTCCGTCTGCTCCGAGCTTAACGACTTTGTAACAATCTTCAGCGGTCGTCACGCCGGAGGCAATCATAATCGCTACGTCGGGATTGATTTTGGAAATGCGCTTGCAAACTTCGATTGTATAGCTGTCGTCGGCAGTTTTGCCGGTGCCGATTAAATCTGTCGGCTCGCAAAGCAAAATATCGGGGGAGAACTCCGCAACCGATTGCCCTTCAACAACTGAATCCGCGCAGACGATTGTCATAATGTCGAGTTCCTTAGCGCGTTGAATTGTCTTGGAGAGTTCAGCAAGCGTCATAGGATTTTCGGCGTGATTGAGAAAAGTTGCGTCCGCGCCGGCTTCTTTGAGCGATTCGGGCAGGACGTGCCCCATGCCGCGACCGGGTTTAAGCGATTCCATATGCTGCGCCGTCACGATTACATTTTTGGTATTCGCCTTAATCAATCTTATGTCGGCGAACGGGCAAGTAAAGAAAATAGTTAAGCCATATTTCTCGGCGGCGGCGTCAGCGGCTTTCGCCAGTGCCAAAGATTTTTCTCCGTACAAATACGATTTGGGATTAACTACCAAGAACGGTACAATATTTTTTTTCATGTCGGAACCTCCCTTTGTTTTGCTGAAAATTTAAATCAATCGCGCCGCTAAGTCAACACGTTAGCCAATGCCATTCGTAAAAGTTTTTCGCTATGATTAAGCACTTTTACAAAGCACAAAGTAATTTCATTGCAATAGCATTTTGCGCGGGCTATAATCAAGAAAAATTTTGCAGGAGTGATAAAAATGCTGACAAGGACTAAAGAAATTTTGACGGCGGCGAAGGCGAATCATTACGGCGTAGTTGCGCCTGATTTCTGGGATTTAAATTCCGCTCGCGATTACGTTCAAGTTGCTGAAGAACTCAACGCGCCAATTCTTTTATCGTTCGCGCAGGCTCATAAACATTTAATTTCTTTAGAAGAGGCAGCAGCGGTCGGCAAGATTATGGCGGCAAGCGTCAAAGTTCCGATTGCATTGCACCTTGATCACGGCGAAGATTTCGCTTATGTCAAACGCGCTATCGAACTGGGCTTTAATTCCGTAATGATTGATGCGTCAATGAATCCTTTCGACGAAAATGTTCGCCTGACGAAAGAGGCGGCTGATTATGCGCACGCTCACGGCGTCGACATTGAAGCGGAAATTGGTCACGTTGGCGGCACGACTGAAAGCCCTACGGAAATGGAAGAAGTCGAAACGATTTACACTCGCGTTGATGAGGCGGCGGCGTTCGTCGAAAAGACCGGCGTTGATTCTCTGGCGGTTTCAATCGGCACTTCGCACGGCGTCTACAAGAATAATAAAAATCCCGAACTGAATTTCACGCGCCTTAAAGAACTTGCCGCCGCTGTTCCCGTTCCGCTCGTTTTGCATGGCGGCTCCGACACTGGCGACGACAATTTAAAACGCGCCGTCCGTGAAGGTATCACCAAAGTTAATGTCTTCACCGAATTTACGACTGCCGCTCGTGACGCCGCTATCGAAGTTGTTCGCAATGAAAAACTCAAAAGTTATATGCGCGTCCAGCAAGCTGCCGATGAAGGCATTCGCAACGTCCTGCGCCATTATATTAATCTGCTTACGAAATAAAAATTTTTCTCTTAAAAAAATTTTCCCTCCTGCGCGGAGGGATTTTTTTTGTATTTTATTTTGCCGCCAAAAAAGATTCGCCAACTCTCCTTAAAAATGTTCTTCCAACTTCAAGATTATGTCGCGGAGTTCTGCGGCGCGCTCGAATTCTAACGCCCGCGACGCCTCTTTCATTTCGGCGGTTAAGCTCTTGACTAAGTTTCGTTTCTGCGCGGGGCTTAATTTTTTTATCAGTTCGCTAGTTGATTTAGGTTTCTTTTCTGATTTTTTCAGTGGCAGTTCAATCAGTGGGGCTATCGGCTTTTGAATAGTTTTGGGTGTTATGTGGAATTTCGCGTTGTATTCTTCCTGAATTTTTCTGCGCCGCGAAGTTTCGTTCATTGCTCGCCGCATTGAATCCGTTACCCTTTCCGCGTACAAAATTACTTTTCCGTTGACGTTACGCGCCGCCCGCCCGATTGTCTGAATTAGTGACGTGTCCGAACGCAAAAAGCCTTCCTTATCCGCGTCGAGAATTGCAATTAATGAAACTTCCGGCATATCCAAGCCTTCGCGCAGTAAGTTTATCCCGACGAGCACATCAAATTTCCCTGCGCGCAAGTCGTGGATTATTTCTGCCCGCTCAAGTGTTACTACGTCCGAATGAAGATATTTCACGCGAATTTTTACGCCGCTCAAATAGTCTGTTAGCTCTTCGGCGAATTTTTTAGTTAGCGTCGTGATTAATACTCGTTCGTTCGCCGCGACGCGCAAATTTATTTCGGAAATTAGGTCGTCAATTTGATTTTCAATCGGGCGCACTTCGACTATCGGGTCAAGCAGTCCGGTCGGGCGGATTATTTGCTCAACTGTGTTTTGGGATTCGGCAAGCTCATATTCTGCGGGCGTCGCCGACACAAAGATTATCTGCGAAATTTTTTCGTTGAATTCGTCGAAAGTCAGCGGTCTGTTATCACGTGCGCTCGGCAGTCTAAAGCCGTTTTCTATCAATGAAGATTTGCGCGATTGGTCGCCGTTATACATTGCGCGGAGTTGCGGCAAAGTTACATGCGATTCGTCTACGACTGTTAAAAATTTTTCCGGAAAGTAATCAATCAGCGTGAACGGCGGCTCGCCCGCATTGCGTCCTGTCAAATGCCGCGAATAATTTTCTATCCCCGAACAGTAGCCCATTTCCTCTATCATTTCTAAATCAAAGCGCGTGCGTTGCTCAATTCGTTGCGCCTCAATCAATTTTCCTTGCGCCGTGAAATTTTCAACTTGCGCTTGCATTTCGGTTCGAATAGCTTTTTCTGCCCGCGCTAAGTCGTCAAAGTCCGTGACATAATGCGATGCGGGGAAAATAAAAACTTCGTCGCGCCTGCCTAAAATTTTTCCTGTCAAAATTTCAAACTCGATTATCTTGTCGACTTCATCGCCGAAAAGTTCAATCCTCAACGCCCGCCCATTATAGCCCGCCGGCGTCACTTCAATAACGTCGCCGCGCACGCGAAAATTGCCGCGCTCAATGATAATGTCATTGCGCTTGTAGCGAATTTCGACGAGCCGCCGCAAAATATTATCGCGCTGAATAATTTGCCCCTTGCGCAGGTGCAAGAGCATTTTAGAATAATTTTCGGGCGAGCCTAAGCCATAAATGCAAGAGACGCTAGCAACAATAATCACGTCGCGCCGCTCAAAAAGACTGCACGTCGCCGAGTGGCGCATTTGGTCAATCTCATCGTTAATCGAGGCGTCCTTCTCAATATAAGTGTCGGTTGCGGCAATGTAGGCTTCGGGCTGATAATAATCGTAGTAGCTGACGAAGTAGCCAACGTAATTATCCGGAAAAAAAGTTTTGAATTCGGAGGCGAGCTGTGCGGCAAGCGTTTTGTTATGCGCAATGACGAGCGTCGGCAACTGAATTTTTTCTATAACTTTGGCGACAGTGAAAGTTTTGCCGGTGCCCGTCGCGCCCAAAAGTACTTGAGACTTTAAGCCATCGTCAAGCCCTTCTGCTAATGATTCTATCGCTCGTGGTTGGTCGCCGGTCGGTTGGAACGTCGAGACCACTTTAAATTTTTTCTTAAGCAACTTTGTCACTCCGCTGAAATAATTTTGGTGCCGAGCTTTTCTGCGGCGGTCGTGAGCGATTCGGAAAGTTTAGCATCGGTAATAATCCCGCTAATTTTTTCGAGAGTAGCAAAACTATATGTGCCCTCAATGCCGATTTTACGCGATTCAGCCATAATGTAAGGCGATTTGCTAAGTTCAATCATGCGCGATTTGTGAAGACCGTCTGCACTGTCGCGGGAACTTAGAGAATTTTTTTTTATGTCAACGCCGCTTGCGCCGATAAAGGCAATGTCCGGACGAAACTTTGAAATAAATTCCATGTTGAACACGTCAGCAAAGCCGTCGCGACTGCGATTAATTTGCCCGCCCGCAAAAAATAAATTTATCTTCGGATTACGCGCCAGCATAACAAGCACGTCAACCATATTCGTTAGGATTTTATACGGCGTCTCGGATTTCTCTAAAATTTGCGCAATGGCTATGCTTATCGTCGATATGTCCAAGAAAATTAAATCTTGCGGTTGCATAAGGCGGACGGCGGTTGCAGCGATTTTACGTTTTGCTTCTACGTCCGAAATCCTGCGTCGATTTGCTTCGGTCATCTGCAATTTTTCTTCTATCGTCACCGCGCCGCCGTAAGTACGTTTCAATTTTCCGTCAAGTTCCAGCGAGCTTAAATCTTTGCGGATTGAATCCTCTGTCACGCCGAAAATTTCTGCTAGTTCTTTTACTAAAACTTTTCCGTCGCGATTCAACATTTCTAAAATTTTTGCTTGTCTTTCTTCCATAAACATTTTCGGTCACTTCCTTTGTTTTTATTTTATTTAGCGTCATAATCGCAAAAACAATCAATAAAATTTTTTGCAATGAATATTTATCTACGTCTTGTCTGCATTAAGTATTTGTCTGCAAAATTTTGGTAAAAAACGCGGTCGCTTCTTCTTTTGACAAACTTCCCACAGCTAAAGTTGGGAGATTCTGTTATCAACAACCAATGCTTCTAATGAAGACGAAGTCCAGTAAGGTCTCCTCCAAAGGACGATGCCCCGCTCTGTTCTTTTCTTCACACTGACAAAAACATTCACTTTTCCGACGCTTGAGTTTTGTCAGATATTTTTGTAGTACGGACTTTTGAAGATACTTTCCGAAAAATTGATAGTAGCGTCTGTACAAACCAAGACAAAGATTCCAAACGAGACCTGCCACGTCTATTTGTCGATTTAATTTCTTATTTCGCTTTGCTCTATACAGTTTGAAGCAGGAAGTTTTAATCTTGTCTCACCTCAGCCAAAATTATATCAAGAAGAAAAATTTATTCAATACACGGAAACGCCGCTTCATCCTCATAGCTAAAGCAAGGAACATTCGCGTCGCATTTTTGTAAGACGTTTATCACGTGCCATGCGGCGATTTAATTCTCTATGTAAAGAATAACAAGAAGCCAAAAAGAGCGGCAGATAAATATCCACCGTTCTTTTTTACTATCTAACGTTTTGTTTTAGTCTTTGCGTCCCGAAACTTTTTCATCGTTAAGCGGCTTTTTCTTAGTCTCGGCATTTTTCACAGCGTCACCGAGCTTTTTGACGCCACCGGAATTTTTTTCGTCCTTCAATTCGCGAGCCAAATTTTTCAGCTTGCCGGCAATGTTCGGTTTTGCCATATAAATCACCTCGCCGCAAATGTAGCAAATTTCCTTGACGCCGTCAATCAGTTGCAATAAAATTTTGCTAAAAAATTCGGAGGATAATTAATGCACGAACATGAACATATTTTGGAAGACGGCACAGTAATTCGCCACAGCCACACGCATACGCAGACTAAAGCAGTTTTAAATCGTATGGCGCGACTTATCGGGCACCTTGAATCGACTAAGAGAATGATTGAGGACGGGCGCGATTGCTCCGAAGTTCTGATTCAACTTTCCGCCGTCGACGCCGCAATTAAAGCTGTCGGGCGCATAATTCTAAAAGACCATATCGAGCATTGCATTGTTGACGCTGTTAAAACCGGCGACACCGCCGAAATTGAACGTCTCAACAAAGCCATTGAACAATTTATTCGCTGATACTCTTTTCAATTTCAAGGACACGAGCCGGAATTCCTTCGCGGGCTTTGACGTAAAGGAAATAGTGCCGCTTAGAATCATATTCCTTGAAAAAGCCAAACTGCGCGGCATTTTTATCCAACCAAGCTTTGACTGCTTCTGATTCCGCATTTGGAATATCCACAGCTAAGCCGTAGCCGTGCGCAGATTGTCCAGGAATTTCGACATAAGCGGCATTGGGCTTAAGTTTCCAAACTTTACCGTTGTATTCAACCTTAATCGCGTCGGCGGGTAAAGCGTCTTTGTTGCTTACTGGCTCAAAGCGTTCTTTGAAAACTTTTATCTGAGTACCAATATTCCTGTAAGCGTTGAATCGATTGTTCAGACTCAATGAAATATTTTCCTGCGCGGCGGCGCGAACCATAGCTGACCAGGCGCGAGCGGTATCAATATAAAGATATCCGCCGCCGCCAATTTTTTTTAGCTTTTTCACGGGAATAACGCCGTTTTGTTCGGGCGCAATTCCGGCGGGCAACAGAGCTTTTATATCGGAGGTATCCGGCTTTTCAGTCGCCGAAATAATTTTGCCCTCGCCCTTCAATGCGAATGCTTTCAAATCCTCAAGCGTCTTTTCAACGGGAATCCCGATGACAAACGAAGTTGCTACGACTGCCAATGCGTCATAAATTTTTTCAGTAGGTATAGTGGCAGGCAGTTCGTAAGTCTTATTATCAATAAAAATCTTTTCGTTGCTCTTAAGAGCAGAAATTCTAATCGCCGCGTCGGAGTGCGTGCCAAAGGTGATTATGTTCAGATTTAACGACTTCGCTTTTTGCTCGAAAATTTCGTACTGCGCCATATCGCGATTTAAGATAGCGTAACCGTTTGCGGACATTCCGTTAAAAATTCTGCTCTTAAGCCTTGCAATGTTGGCTTTATCCGTCGCAAGCGAAGTAACTATCGCAACGTGCGGCTTAATTTCGCTGGATACTGCCTCAAAAGGTCTATCGAAAGCTTCAGCAGACATTTCGATAACCGCGTAAGCGTCGTTCTGCTTGACTTGCGCGAAACTCCATTGAACTAATACGCCGTTATTTTGATTGGGCGGCGACTGCGTGACTTTATGTTTACTGCCCAATATGAAACTGAGCATGTTGCAAGTCGTAGTTTTGCCCACCGAACCAGTTACAGCAATCACTTTTCCTTGAAAACGTTTCCGCGCCGCAACGCCAAGATTCAAAGTCGCATTAAATAGACTATCAACTTTAAGCTGTGGGAAATCGTAAGGCAAACCCTCAATAGCTTTATCTACTATTGCGCCGTCAAAATTTTCTACGTTCGCAAGAAGTTGTTCGTAATAGTCTTGAGAATTCGCGGTAGTCGCTACAAATAACGTCGGGCGCGGCAGAAAATATTTGCCTTTGTCGTCGCTTTTACTCAAGGAATTTACATACCAATCTTTATGCGGCGGCACAATCCATTCCCCGCCAGTGACCTTAGCAATTTGTTCAGCCGTCCAACATTTGCCCGGCTCCGATTGATAAATCACGTCGTCAAAATCCGTTTTACACAAGGGCAAGTTCGCAATTTGCATTTTGATTAAATTCGAGGCTTTGAACTCACCTATAGTTTCTCTGCCGTAGAAAACTTTTATTTCTACCTGCAAATCAACATTGGTTAATACGGGCGGCGAAGGCAAACCAAATCTTTCGCGATAAATAACGCCAGGTTTCCAACGATTAGTCGGCCACATATAGTCTAAAAATTCGTGCGTCATGCTTATGCTGTAGGGCGTCATAACGCATTCGAGCACGGGCACGCCTCTTATCGACAAAAAATAATTTTTATCAGTGGGCGCGTCAATCGTCCAGTAAGTTTCGACGTAAAGCATTTTCGATTCCGTCTTAACGCGACATTCGGGCGGGATGTAATAGCCAACCAATTTCAATTCGCCAAAAGTTTTCGGAGAAATAATCGCTTCGTCCGGAACTTTATCGACAGTCCATTCAGGACGCGGCGCGGCAAGGGGCGCGATTAACTGCTTTTCAGCTACAATTTCTAAAGCGGCACTAATGGGCTTATCTTGACGAGGCGACGGATTCAAAGTTATTTCGGCTACATCTCCCGCGATAGTCGGAGAGGTTTTGAATTCTTTGCACGCGGCGATAAATTCGTTTAAAATTTTAGGCGCATTATCTTTAGCGCGTAAGGTTTGGCAGTAGAGAATATCAAGCGGAATAAATTTAACCTTCTCGACGCCGTCAGTGGAAATTTCCAAAACGAAACCGCCGCCACTCCGCCTGCCCCAGTCAAAGAGCAAATCGCCCGCATCATAAATTATTGGACGAGATTTATAATTTTCCACGCCGTGAACTAAATGAGAATTGCAACCCAGAACGGCATCTGCTCCCAAATCAATTAGCAAATGCCCAAGAGCCTGCATATTTTTGGAAGGCTTTTTGTAAATATTCAAGCCCCAATGCGGCGCGATAATTACAACGTCGGCTTTTTCGTGAGCCGTGCGAATTCTTTCCGAAAAAACTTTTTGCCAAAGTTCTGGCTTATCGGCGGGCAAATAAGCTGTGCCGGGACTATCAGCGGTTGCAGCTGAAACTCGCTTAGTTGAATCAACGGAGAAAATAGCAAGGGTTACGTCGCCGACTTTTTTATAAACGGGCGCGAAAGCTTCCTCGAAATTTTTTCCGGAGCCAGTATGCAAAATGCCTGCGCGGTCGAGAATTTCTCTTTGTTCGAGCAGAGCTTCTGCGCCGTAATCGCCCGTGTGGTCATTCGCAGTAAGGACAATATCAATGTTGTTATTCACAAGGATATTAGTTTTTTCTGGACGGGCGCGGAAATAAAAAGTATCAAAAGTATTACGCTGTTCGCCCTTAGTGGCAATCACCGACTCCAAATCCACGAGTCTAATGTCAGCAGACGCCATTTCATTAATACCGGCTAAAGGATTTACATTTTGGGGCAAAAAGTTTATTGTCCTGCCGATATTGACGACGCCGCCATAAAAAAGAGCAATCGTTTTCTTTGGTTCCGACAAATTATACACCTCCATAAACGAAAATAACCGCCAAACGCGGAAATATTTCTAATTGGTGGAGACGAGGGGGATCGAACCCCTGACCTCTTGACTGCCAGTCAAACGCTCTCCCAGCTGAGCTACGCCCCCGTGACGCGGCTTATATTAAATCATTTGCCGCTTATTGTCAAGCAAAAAACCGCCCGACTTTTTCGAGCGGCTTTAAAATTTCTTATCGGTAGTGATTTATTCTACTTCGATGAGTTCGTATTGAGGATTGCCCATTTTCTTTTCAGCCATAGCCGAAAGTTGACGCAAGCCAACGCGAGTTTCAATGCGCTCCTTTAAATCCTTTGAATCGGGCGCGGCATAAACTAAATCGCAACAAGCTTGGTCGACAGCGAGAATATCTGTCGAAACAGCAATTCCAATGTCTTCCATAGTTGGTTCATCAGCTTCGACGCCCGCGCAGTCGCAGTCGACACTCATACGGCGCATAACATTTATAAAGATAATGTGCTTGCCGAAATAATCGCAAGTTGCCTTCGCGCTGTCCGCCATAAGCTCCATGAAATATTCTTTGGTCGGCCACTGCATAAAATCTTCGGGAACGTTGTTGGGGTCGACGCCGTGAACTTGTGCTTTGCCCAAATGCCCGCTTGCGTTGCCAATGCCAATATTTTTCATTGAGCCGCCAAAACCGCCCATGTAGTGCCCTTTGTAATGCGTCAAGACAATCATTGAATCGTAATTTGTAATGTGTGCGCCCATTGCGACTTCCTTGAGGTGAAAGCCATTGCGCACGGGCAAATTAACAATTTCGTCATTTTCGTCCATAATATCGACGGGGCAGAACGTCCAGCCATTAACTTTAAGCGTTTCGCGATGTTTTTCGGTTGTATCGCGGTCGCCTTCGTAAAGCGTATTGCATTCGACGATTGCCGAGTTGGGAACTTGCGCTTGGAAAGCTTTTGCCATATCGCGCGGAATAATGTTCGGTCCGTGTTTTTCGCCGGTGTGGAGTTTAATAGCGACTTTGCCGAAAATGTTTTCGTTAATCATCTTGTAAAGCTTGATAAGGTGTTCGGCGTCAATTTTCTTTGTGAAATAAACTTTAGCCGCCGAGCCTTGATAATTCGTTCCGGTAACATTTTTACTGCCGATGACGGGTGCTTGAATAGCCATAAAATTTTTCCTCCTTTTATCCCTGCGCAGGGGATTTTTTTTATAATAATCGTTCGAGTTTACTTAAGTCAAGAAAATTTTTATTGCAAGGCTTTAGTCAGCGTTATGAGATTATTTAACATGCGGTCGACGTAGTCCATCAAATTTTCGGGCTTAGCTTCGCCGGTGACAATCGGGTCGAGTTCAAAAATTTGTGCGCCGGTTTCGCGGGCGATAGTTTCTGCCGCCTTAGGTGAATATTGCGGTTCAGTGAAAATCACTTTAACGGGTAGCGAATTTATTTTTTCAATCGTCTCGGCAAGTTCTTGCGGAGTTGGCTCGGTGCCGGGTTCGCGTTCTATGACGGCGACAATGTTCAGATTAAATTCCGCCGCGAAGTACGGGAACGCCTCGTGGAATGTCACAATGTCTTTATTGGGCAACATAGTCAGCGAAAGGTGCATTTCGTCACGAAGCGTCGTCAGCTCGTCGACGTATTCAAGCGCGTGCATTCTGTATTTATCTGCGCGGTCGGGGTCGAGTTCGCTGAGTTGCCTAAGAATATTTTTCACCTGTTGAATTGAATAAGTTAAGCTCGTCCAGACATGCGGATTGGGCACGCCGTCTTCCATAATCGGAACAATTTCGGGCGAGTCGCTCGCGTCAATGATTTTCAAATTTGGGTGCGTCTCAATAACTTTGTCGAGAAAACTTTCCATGCCCAAGCCGTTCACGATTAAAATATCAGCTGTCTCCAAAACTTTCATATCTTCGGGTGTGAGTTGGTAATCGTGAAGGCAACCTGTCTGCGGCGGCGTTAAGTTCACGACTTCAACGTCACTAACCCCGCGAGTAATATTTATCGCGTCAAGGTACATTGGATAAAACGACGTAACGATTGTCAACTTGCCGTCGTCCTTTTTCTCGGAGCCGCAACCGCAAAGCGCAAACGTCAAAATAATCAGCGCAAAACTTAAAATCTTTTTCATAACTTATCCTTTGTATTCAGCCGCCAATTTCTTGAAGAGCGGCAAGGAACGTTCAATCGTCTCCGTTTTTATGCAATAAGCTGCACGGAAATAACCTGGTGCGCCAAAGTCCGCGCCTGGCACCAAAAGCAAATCGTATTTCTTTGCCCGCTCGCAAAAAGCGTAATCATCCGCCTCAAGTGCTTTTGGGAAAAGATAAAACGCGCCTTGCGGCTTGACGCACTCAAAGCCCGCATCAATCAATCCGTCATATAAAAGCTTGCCGTTTTTCTCGTAGGGCGTAATGTCAACCGATTTTCCCGCGCACTTAGCAACAACTAATTGCCATAAGCTCGGCGCGTTGACGTGAGTTAAAACCCTTGCCGCGCCCGCTATTGCCCCAAAAACTTTGTCGAAGTCCGCAACTTCATCAGGCACGACTATATAGCCAATGCGCTCGCCGGGCAACGAAAAAATTTTGCTGTAGGAATAGCAGACAAGCGCATTATTATAAAAATCTGTCACCCAAGGCACGTCGACGCCGTAAGCCAATTCGCGGTAAGGTTCGTCGCAAATCAGGAAAATTTCTTGTCCGGATTGTTTTAAAATTTCGGTGAGTTTTTTAATCGTTTCCCTTGAATAAACCGCGCCGCTAGGATTGTTCGGAGAATTTATAATAACCGCTTTGGTTTTGTCGTTCAAAAGCTTAGCGAAGTCGTCGAAGTCAATTTGCCAATCTTGCGGACGCGGCTTAACAACTTTCAGCGTTGCGCCGACCGACTCGACGAAAACTTTGTATTCGGGGAAATAGGGCGCAAAAGTTATGAACTCGTCGCCAGGCTCGGCAAGGGCTTTGAAACAAATTGTGATAGCCGCCGCCGCGCCGCTCGTCACGAAAATATTTTTCCCTGCGAAGCTAGTACCAAATCGTTTGTTGATACTCTGCGCTAAAGTTTCACGGACATTTGGATTGCCCGGCGCGACCGTGTAGCCGTGAACCGCTGAAGGTTCATAATTCTGCAGAATATCAATCGCGGCGTCGCGAACAAAATTTGGCGTCGGGACATTGGGATTGCCTAAGCTGAAGTCGAAAATATTTTCTTCGCCGACTTGTGCCGCCCGCTTGCGACCAAATTCAAATATCGTGCGTATCGTTGATTTCTTCGTGCCCAATTCATACATTTTGGCTGATACCAATTTAAATCACTCCTTAGCTTTTAATCGTGCAAGCTCGCTTTCCAACGCGGCAATATGTTGTTGAGCTTGAGAAAATCTGAGCCGATAAGTAGCTCCCATATTAAAAGTATACGCCGCCAAAGCAAGGTTATCGTCTGCGGATAATTCTTCCATTAAAATTTTATCGAACTTATAAGCCTCAATTTGATTGTACATATGGAAAAGATAGCCTACAAGAAGTTCGCTCCAACATATTTCAAAGATGATATATTTTATGTAAGAATTCCCGCGAAATGGTTCCCGCTCATTTAAAAATTTATCAAGGTATCTGAACGCCGCCGCAAATGCTTTGACATATTTACGGAAAAATTTTTCGTCGTGCTTATTTGAATTATAGGAAACAGAGCCTTCACGCATCTGATAATAATTAATCACGTTCGGCACCAGAACAAATTTTTCAGCCGTACAAAGCAAGCAGATTGTGAAAACCATATCATCAACAATAGTATCCGAAAAGTAAAATTCGTTTTTAAGAATTAAATCGCGACGAATTAACTTTGACCAAACATTCCACACAAAATATCTCTTAGCGCAAAGGTGCAAACGCTCCAAAATATTATCAGTCAGCAAAGTCGGTCTGTCCACAAACGAACCTGGACGCCAAATAAGCGGTTGAAGTTTTTTCCTAAATTCGGCGTCATTCCAAAATTGTTCGGAAATTTGATAATATTTTTCGCAAGCGACAACGTCAGCGTCAAAATTTTTTGCAACGGAATAAAGTTCTTCTAGTGCTGTCGACGTGATTGCGTCGTCATTGTCGATTATAAGCAAGTAATCTCCGCGTGATAAATATATTCCCTTATTTCTAGGCATTGCTCCACTACCAGAATTTTTTAACATTCGCTCAAGTCTAAGTCGCCCGCCGAAGTTTTCAGCATAACTTTTAACAACTGCCGCGCTGTTATCGGTGGAGCAGTCGTCAACAACGATAACTTCAAAGTTTTGGAAGGTCTGCGCCAAAATGCTGTCAAGGCATTCGCCGATATATTTTTCTGCGTTATACATTGGAATAATCACAGAGATAGCAGGATATATAAATCGCTGGGGGGGGCTTAGCGAATTAAAAACTTTTTCCATTAGACTACTCCTTAGTTGTTATTAACATTTCCAATTCTTCGGGCGTGACTTTTGTTGCGGAAATTTGTTTTATCTGTTCGTCCTTAGTCAGGGAAATTTTCTTCCGCGCAGATTTTTTATCGGGCTTGATTTCATCTGCAAAAATTTTTGCGAAAGCTTCTTCCGCCGTGTCGACAGCGAAAATTTTTAAGCCTAAGTGCCCTTTGGGAATATCCTTAGCGTTTTCTTTCGGGATAACTAAAGTTTTAATTCCTGCCTGCTTTGCGCCGTAGGCTTTCTCGAAAACGCCGCCGACCGGTCGAACTTTTCCCTGCAATGAAATTTCGCCCGTAACTGCCACGTCTTGACGAATTTTTTTGCCCGTAACTGCGCTAACTAATGCCGCTAAAATCGCCGTGCCCGCGCTGGGACCGTCAATGTTGCCGCCGCCGATAACGTTTATATGAACGTCGAAATCGTGAATATCTTTTCCGGTCGTCTGGCGCAGGACGCTTGCCGCATTGAACACGGAATCTTTCGCCATAGAGCCGGCGGTTTCGTTAAATCGAATTGTGCCCTTGCCCTTTTCGGCAGGAAAAACAACCGCTTCAATTTCGATAACCGAGCCAATGAAGCCACTCACGCCAAGCCCGAAAATATGCCCGACTGTCGCCTTGCTCGACGCCTTTTTAGTGACGAATTGATAAAGGCGGCTAACCTGCGCGACTTCGTAAACATCGCGCTTTTCGATTTTAATAGGCTGGTCGAACTTCAAAATTTTTTCTTCGTTGCGGTCAAGTGCCAAGCTGTAGGCGTCGGCAAGAATGTTAATCGCCTTGCGCCCTTCAATCGTATATTCGCTAATCGTCTCGGCAATTCCTTCCTCAAGTTCGACGTTGAGTTTACTGGCGGCATTGTTGACAATCTCGACGATATGCGCGGGCGTCAACGGTTCGAAATAAATTTCAGCGCAACGCGAACGCAATGCCGGATTAATCGACGAGGCGTCGCGGGTCGTCGCTCCAATTAGGACAAAATCGGCGGGCGCACCGTTCTCGAATAACATTTTGACATAAGGCGGAACTTTTTCGTCGGTCGGGTCGTAGTAGCTCGACTCAAAAAAGACGCGTTTATCTTCCAAAACTTTCAGCAATTTATTCTGCAACATAATATCCATTTCGCCGATTTCGTCGATAAACAAAATGCCGCCGTGCGCTTCCGTGACGAGTCCGGGCTTTGGTTCAGGAATACCGCTTTCGGCAAGTTGTTTCTGCGCACCTTGATAAATTGGGTCGTGCACGGAGCCTAAAAGCGGGTTCGTCACGTCGCGGGGGTCCCAACGTAAAGTTGTCCCGTCAGTTTCGACAAACGGCGCATCTTTATCGAACGGGCTAAGCTCCGTGCCGCGTACCGCCTCTAAGACAAGTCGCGCCGCCGTAGTTTTGCCGACGCCTGGCGGACCATACAAAATTAAATGTTGCGGATAGGGTGAGGCGAGTTTTGAGCGCAACGATTTAACCGCCCGTTCCTGCCCGACGATTTCTTCTAATTTTTGCGGGCGAAGAAGTTCCATAACCGATTGTGTTAAATGAATTTCTTCCAACTGCTGCAGTTCTTCGCGCTTTTTCTTATCGTGCGGCGTTTCTTCTGATTTTTCTTCCTTCAAAACTTGCATGCGAATATCCTTGACATATTCTTGATGGTCTTTTTCCATTTTCTCCGAAATTTTGCGCTCGATTTTGTCTTCGACTTGCCGCCGCGCCATTATGTCCGCGATTAACTCTGAAAGATACGCTATTTGCTCGTTTATCTCGGAAGGCTTTGGCGGCGGCGATAACGTCGGATTTTCTTCAAGGATTCGGCGCAAGGCAAGAATTCTTTCTGCGGGGTCGGGAGAACGCATGTAGCGGAGCGCGTCCATTTTGCCTGCCTGCAAAACTAATCTGTCTGCGCCCATAACATCGACTAGGATTGTATAAAGCGCGGCGACTTCTCTATCAGTTTCGGTTTCGTGGTGCGGCGAAATTGGCAACGGATTTTTTTGCCCGCCGACCGCTCGATTGATTGCTCCAAAAAATTTTTTAAACACAGATTCCCACCTTTCAAAAGCAATTAAAAATAAAGAAAGCCTAGTTAATAGTGACAATCCGGCCGCCCATGACGGGCGGTCGCCGCGACCATTTCGCGTGACGCGAAATTTAGCGGTCTAAGCGGCTTTCTTTGCCGCACACAAAGAAAGTAAGTTAATCAACTAAAAAAAATTATCGATTTAAATCAACGTCATGCAACAAATTTATCCCTCTACAACTTCAAACTTAATTTTCGTCGTAACTTCGGGGTGCAACTTGATAACTGCGTCGTAAATGCCCGCTCCCGTCACGTTGCCTTGAATGGAAATCTTGCGCTTGTCGACGTTGAGCGAATGATTTTCCTTGAGAGCCTTAGCAACATCGGAGCCGCCCACCGAGCCGAAAAGTTTTCCGTCCTTGCCGATTTTAACCGGAATTTTCACGGAAAGTTTTTCGAGCTGTGCTCCCAAAAGTTTAGCCTCGTCCGCTTCCTGCTGAGCTTTACGCGCTTTATTTTCCGCCTTAACTTTCGCCGTGTTCAAATTTGCAACGTTCGCTTCGACCGCCAATTTTCGCGGTAAAAGATAATTGCGCCCGTATCCGTCAGAAACTTCGACAACTTCGCCCTTTGCTCCAACTTTTTTAACATCTTCCTGCAGGATAACTTTCATTTTTAAAGACCTCCAATATTTTTTACTCATGCAAGTCTATCAAAAATCGGGCGGCTTGTAAATGACGCGCCGATTTTCCAAAATATCGTTTCATGTCGGCGATTTTTTTTCGCGTGTGTGATATAATCTGCAAAAATTTAATAAGGAAGCGCGTAAAGTGTCAATCGGGAAATTTATCTTCATTTGCATAGCGAGCTTAACTTTGAACCTAATCGGCTCAGCAATCGGGAAATTTTTCGCCTTGCCCATCTACCTTGATACGAGTGGAACAATTTTTATCGCCGCGCTTGGAGGATACGTACCGGGCATTGCGGTTGGTTTCTTCACGAATTTATTAAAAGCAATTTTCGAGTCTACGGAAATGTATTATTGCACCATAAGCATTTTAATCGCGATTGTCACGGCATTTTTAGTACCGAAAAAAATTTTTAATATTCCCTGCAAAATTTTAATTCTAATAACCCTTTTGACGTTTTTAACGGGGATATTCGACCTTTTGATAGAAAATTTTTTGAAATCGGCGGATTTTCTTAAGGTCATGAGCGAATTTGAATTAAATTTCGAGACAAATTTCAAGTATGAGTTACTTGACAAATCATTATCAGTTTTTCTGGCGTACTTCCTCTTTAGAATGACACCGTTACGAACGAAAAGAGAATTTTTACTTTTCGGGCGCAGTCAAGCTCCGCTATCCGACGAAATGAAACGCGCTATGAACGAGAAAAATTATTTATCGTCATCGCTACGCACCAAAGTTCTTTTGATTTTAATGTTGAGTTCACTTTTAATATCGTTTTCGATTGCACTGATAAGTTACCTGCTTTTCAAGGACACCGCGACTACGGACAGGATTAAAGGTGTTGACGGAATGGTTACGGTAGTTTTGAGCATGATTGACCCCGCAAAAGTCGACAATTACATAAAATACGGGCGCAATGCTGAAGGTTACAAGGAGATTGAGGAAAAACTTTACGCGATAAAGAATAGCTCGACCGACGTGAAATATCTTTACGTCTACAGAATTACAGAGGAAGGTTGCCGCGTCGTTTTCGATTTAAATACGGCATATCTTGAGGCTGATAAAGCTGGTGAGATTGCGGAATTCGACCCAAGCCTTTTGCCCTACCGCGACGATTTGATTGCCGGTAAACCAATTCAGCCGATTATTTCTGATGATAAATACGGCTATCTTTTGACGCTTTACAAGCCCCTTTACGACGTCAACGGCAAGTGCCAATGCTACGCGGCGATTGATTTTTCTATGGACACTCTACGCGAATACATGAGAATTTTTATTATTAAGTTGCTGGCGTTGTTCGCGGGTTGTTTTATATTCATCTTCGCAGTTGGCTTGGCGTTCGTCGAAAACAGTATAATTTTGCCGGTGAACACTATGGCTTATTGCGCCCGAAATTTTTCCTACGATAGCGATGTATCTCGCAAGGAAAATATTAAGCGCATAAGAAGTTTGCGAATCAAAACGGGCGACGAGATTGAAAATTTATATATCGCGTTGATTCGGACGACGGAAAATCTTTTAAACTATTTAAAATATCTGCAACGCGCAAAAGGACAAGTCGCCGATATGCAGGTAAAATATCTTGCTATGGACGAAATTGCGCATAAAGATTCAATGACGGGCGTTAAGAATAAGACTGCTTACAATGAAGCGATAGCCTTACTCAACCAGAAAATTTTGTTGAAGGACGCGAATTTTTGCATAGTTATGGTCGACGTGAATTATCTTAAGCGCGTCAACGACAACTACGGGCACGAGCGCGGCAACGAATATCTGATTAACGCTTGCAAATTAACTTGCGGCGTATTCGGCAAGGAAAATGTCTATCGGATTGGCGGCGATGAATTCGTCGTGATAATCGAGGGCGAAAAGGTTTCCTTGTGCAAATATTTCGTTGCGCAATTCAAATCAGAAATGGAGCATAAAACGACTAATCTGACGCTTAATCCTTGGGAAAAAGTTTCGGCGGCAGTCGGTATGGCGACTTATGAACCATCTAGTGATAAAAATTCCGATGAAGTTTTCAAGCGCGCCGATAAGGAAATGTACGAAAACAAATTAGCTATGAAAGCTAATAGGACTGATTAGGAGATTTATATGTTAAGAAGTAAACCTTCACCGATTTTGATATGCGTTTTAGCAATCGCTTTGAACTTGCTGGGAGCATTTGTCGCGAAGAATTTAAATCTGCAACTGTTCTTAGATACGGGCGGGACAATTTTAATTGCAATGATGAGCGGCTACGTGCCAGGCGTGGTCGTCGGCTTTGTCACGCATTTTTTTGCGTCCTTCGCTAACGAATCGGAAATGTATTATTGCTCGGTGAGCATTTTTATTGCGATTGTCACGACGTTTTTAGCGCGGCGTGGTTGGTTCCAAAGCTTTCTAAAAATGTTGCTGACAATTCCTATGATTGCATTGGTTTCGGCGATTCTAAGCGAATTCATTGGGAAATTTTTATTCTGCACAGGTGTCGTCGCGGCTCTCAACGAAATTCAAATGCACTTCACGATAAAATTTCTGCAAGAATTAATCGACAAAGGCTTAACAATAATCGTAGCATTTCTTCTTCTGAAATTCATACCGCAACCGGTAAAAAACATTTTCAGCAGAGTTGGGAAAAGACAAGCTCCGATTACTGCCGAAATGAGAAATGAAATTTATAAACGCAAATGCCCGAAGTCGTCGCTAAGAACGAAAATGCTTTTAATCTTGATGTTGAGTTCACTATTTATTTCGGGGTCGATAGCGTCAATCAGCTACAGGATTTTTGAGCAATCCGCTATGAATGTTCAAGCTGGAATTGCTAACGGTTTGGCGACGATTGCCGCGACCGAAATTAATCCAGCTAAGGTTGACGATTACATAAAGCTTGGGCGAAATGCCGAAGGTTATAACGAGATTGAAAGAAAACTTCTCGCCATAAAAAACAGCAACATGGAAATTAAAAATTTGCACGTCGAAAAAGTTTCTAGGGAGGGCGGACGAATCATTTTCAGCACGGACGAAAATTTTTCTTTCGGCGAGATTGCGCACGACAAAAGCTATTTCAGCGGAGATTTGCTTTTGGGCGAAGAAAGAATTTCCGATGACGGCGACGAACTTTTAATGACGCTTTATAAGCCCATTCGTGACAGAGCAGGCGCGATTCAATGTTATGTCGGGATTGAACTTTCAATGAATTTAGTTTTAGATTACGGCAGAACTTTGACTGCAAAAGTGCTTGCGCTATTTTCGGGCTGTTTTGTGTTCGTCTTCGTTATCGGGCTGCGTTTCGTGGAAAATAATATTGTCTTGCCTGTGAATACTATGGCTTATTGCGCGAGAAATTTTGCTTACGACTCAGAAGCAGCGCGGGAGAAAAATATTGAGCAGATAAAAAGTTTGAACATAGAGACGGGCGACGAGATAGAAAATTTATATCACGCGCTGTTGAAGACAACCAGCGACGTTACAGACTACTTTGAAAAGTTGCGGCGAGCGAAAAAGCAAGTTGCCGAAATGGACGAATTAGCACATAAGGATTCGTTGACGGGCATAAAAAATAAAGCCGCCTATGACGAGACGACCATTTTACTTAACGATAAAATTTTGGTTGGCGAAGCGGAATTTTGTATCGTAATGGTTGATGTAAATTATCTTAAGCGCGTTAATGACACTTACGGGCATGAGCGCGGCAACGAATATCTTATGAATGCCGTTAAGCTAATTTGTTCAATCTTCGGCGAGGAAAATGTTTATCGGATTGGCGGCGATGAATTTGTCGCGGTGGTTGAGGGCAAGGAAGTTTCTATGTGCAAATATCTTGTGGAAAAATTCAAAGCAGAAATGGTGCGGAAGAATTCCGACAAATCGCTTGAGGCGTGGGAAAAAGTTTCGGCGGCGGTGGGCATTGCATTTTACAAAGCGGGCGTCGATAAATCAGCTGACGAAGTTTTCAAGCGCGCTGATAAGGAAATGTACGAAAACAAATTAGCTATGAAGGCGGCACGCACCGATTAAAAATTTTCGTCTGTCGTTAAATGCGGCAGATTTTTTTTTGTGCGTGTGATATAATCAGCAAAATTTTTATCTTAAGGAGCAATAATGCAGTTACTTTACAACCTTGCGGCGATACTCGTCGTGATTCTAATTATTCCGGTTTTCATGATTCGTTCGATACGCGAGCGCGGCTTCGTCGAAAGAATCAAGCAAAGTTTCGGCTTCTTCCCAAAAGGCGCACTCGACCCCGTAGCGAAAAAAAATTGTATATGGGTGCATGCGGCGTCGGTCGGCGAAATCGTAGCGACAAGTCCGCTGATTAAAGAATTTCGGCGCGAATTTCCAAAGTCGCCAATTTTAGTTTCAGTCGTGACAACTTCGGGCTATGAAATGGCAAATCGCATAATCAAGGACGCCGACAGCATAATTTATTTCCCGCTGGATTTGCCGTTCGTTTCAGAGTTAGTGTTTAAAAAAATTTTCCCGCGAGTTTTCTTGAACGTCGAGACCGAACTTTGGCCAAATTTCCTAAAGGCAGCGCGAGAAAATCAAGTTCCTGTCATGATGGTCAACGGGCGCATTTCCGAAAAAAGCGTTAAGCGTTATAAGTACATGTTCTCAATTCTGCGCGATATGATTGGAACGGTGAAACTTTTCGCTATGGCGTCTGGTGTTGACGCGGGTTACGTTAAGCAACTTGGCGCACCGCCCGAACTTGTCACCGTCACGGGCAATACTAAATTTGACCAGACTTATACCGACGTAACAGACGAGCAACGCAGGAAAATTTTATCTGATATGGGCTTGACTGATGCTAAGGAAATTTTTCTGGCGGGCAGTACTCATCGCGGCGAAGAAAATTTTGTTCTAAAGGCGTTCAAGGCGATTCGCGAAAATCACCCAAAAGCGCGGCTCGTAATTGCTCCGCGTGAACTTTTGCGCACTCGTGAAGTCGTCGCGCTGTGCAGGGCGGCTGGTTTTACCGTCGGAACGCGCACGGAACTCCAAAAGCGTCCGCCCGCCAACGAAGATATTATTATCCTTGACACAATCGGCGAACTTGGACAGGTTTACAGCGTCGGCAATGTGATTTACGTCGGCGGCAGTCTGGTTTCGCACGGCGGGCATAATATCCTTGAGCCGGCGGCGCACGGCAAAGCTATTATTGTCGGTCACCACATGGAAAATTTTAAGGACTTGCACGCGCTGTTCAAAAATCGCGACGCTTGCATAACCGTTAATGATGATAACGAACTTGCCGCGCAGGCGAAAAAACTTTTCGATGAACCCAAAGAACGCCAACGCCTTGAGGAAGAGACGATTAAAATTGTCCATGAAAATCGCGGTGCATCGAGAAAATCGGCAGTACTTTTGCGGGAAATGCTCACCGAATACGAAGCTAAAGAAAGTGCGCGTCGACTTCGCACGACGGAGAAAATTGAAAATGTCCAAACGTATTTCCTGCGGCTGATTCACGATGAAGAAGTTCGCGGAGTGTTTACGCCGGTGATAATTTTCGTAATGTATATTGGCTCGTTAATTTATCGCGGGCTTGTCGATTTGCGCTTGCTCGGTTATGAACTGGGCTTTTCGGGCAAGGAGCGATTAAATTGCTTTGTGATAAGTCTTGGCAACATAACGGTTGGCGGCACGGGCAAAACTCCGACGGCGCAACGGCTTGCTAAAGAAATTCGCGATATGGGCTATCGCGTCGTGATTTTGAATCGCGGCTATCGGGCAAAATTTCGCGGCGAAGTCGGAATAGTTTCTGACGGCAAGACTTTGCAAATGGACGCGGCGGAAGCGGGCGACGAAGCTTATATGTTGGCTAAGCACTTGCCGAATGTCCCTGTTTTAATCGGGGCGCGGCGGGCTGTTACGGGGCAATATGCGATTGAAAATTTCGGCGCGGAAGTTGTGATTTTAGACGATGGCTTTCAGCATTGGCAAGTTATTCGCGACTTTGATATTTTGCTGATTGACGCAGTGTCGGTTTTCGGCAACGGCTATCTTTTGCCGCGAGGAATTTTGCGCGAGTCAATGTCGCACATAAGCCGCGCTGACGTTTGCTTAATGACTAAGGTTGACCAAGCCCGCGAAGGTTCCTGCGATTTAATTCGCGAGACTGTCGCTAGGTATAATTCTTCCGCGCAGATTGTCGAGAGCATTCACCAACCGCGCTGTCTTATTCCGCTTGCTGATTGGTCAGTTGATTTAGCGAGCGAAGGCGTTCCGGTTGAAACTATTTCGGGGCGAAAAGTTATGGCTGTTTCAGCTATTGGAAATCCTGCGTCGTTTGAACGAACGCTTAGGGATTTGGGCGCGGAAATTATTTCGAGCTTGCGCTATCCTGACCACCACGACTATACGATTATGGAAATGGAAGACATTTTGCGGCGGGCGGATTCATTTGCAGCGGAAATGATTGTCGTAACCGAAAAGGACGCCGTTAAAATCCCAAACGAAGTCGCAAAGGAAAATTGGAACATTCCTATTTATGTTATCTGCGTCGAGGTGAAATTTCTTGAGGGTGCGACGGAATTTAAGCGCGAATTGCGCCGCCGCCTTTCCGAAAAAATTGGGACGAAAAATTCTTGACATGAAAATTACAGAAGGAGTGATTCTATGATTCATATTTGCCTTTGCATGATTGACTTAACGGGGCATTATTCAAAATTTTTAGGTACGACTATGCTTTCAGTTTTTGAAAATACCAATTCGGAAGTCACAGTGCACATTCTCCATGACAGCACCTTGACGCAAGACAATCGCGACAAATTCATTTACTTGACGGGGCGTTATGGTCAAGCCGTGAAATTTTATAACGTCGAGGAACTCTGCGCGGATAGGATTGCAGAAATAAATTTCCTCTTTCCGAGAGCTAGCGAAACTCGATATACTATAGCTATGTTTTATCGTTTTTTTATTCCGCAAGTTCTTTCAGCGGATATTGATAAATGTATTTATCTCGACGCGGATATTATCGCCAATCTTAATATAAACGAACTTTGGAAAGTTAATCTTGCTGACAAGCCGCTTGCCGCCGTCCCTGAAATTTTAATTGAAGTCAATCCTTCATTAGCTACCGCAGGAAAATATCTTGTCCAAAATAAATTAGTTGACTACGAGGATTACTTTAATTCGGGCGTATTGCTTATGAATTTAAAAGTTCTAAGAGACAAAGAAGAAGAAATAAGAAACGGGCTAAATTTTATCAGCGATAAGACGCAATATACTTCGTTATTAGACCAAGATGTTTTGAATTATCTTTTCTCTAAAAATTACGTAAAGCTCCCCAAAGAATTCGATATTTTTATGTATCAGGTAGTAAAGGAAACGACTCAACCACGTGCCGCGATTTATCATTACATAATGAATAATCCGCAATTAAACATGAACGACCCATTCAATCGGCTCTGGATGAAATATTTCATGAAAACTCCTTGGTTCGACGAAGACGCAATCGGGCGGCTTTACGAAGGTTTTGCAAAAATGCACGGCGGGCTAAAAACGTCAATGATAAGTCTTTCGGCAATGATGAGCGGCAAAACTCGCGCTTTCTTTGTCACCCCGCAAGATGTTGAAATGATAAAAAAAGTTTTCTCCGTACAAAAAGGCGAAGATATAATTTTAGCCGAGAATCAAGACTCGATTAAAAAATTAATCAAAGCTATGAAACGCTCGCAGGGCAAAAAAGTTTTCTTTATAGCCTTATCTATTTTCCCGTTCAACGTATTACTCAATGAAGGTTTTGTTTTCGGCAAAGATTTTTTAAACGGCGCGGAATTTTTATCGGGTTTAAACGACTCAATGCCTTTTGATTCTTACGCGCTAATAAAAGACATGTAAGGAGTGATTCTATGATTCACGTTTGTTTCGGGCTTTACGACAAGACCGGGCGATATTCCAAATTCACGGGCACGACTATGTGTTCGCTCTTTGAAAATGCCACGCCCCCCCCCACGTCAATTACCGTACACATTCTCCACGACAACACCTTGACGCAAGATAACCGCGACAAATTCATTTATTTAACGGGGCGTTACGGGCAAGCCGTGAAGTTTTATAACGTCGACGAACTCTGCGCGGATAGAATTGCAGAAATAAATATACTTATTCCGTCAGCAAAAACTTCACAATTAAGTATAGCCGCTCTATATCGTTTGCTAATTCCGCAAATTATTTCAGCTGATATTGAAAAAGTCATTTATCTCGATTCCGATATTATCGTCAATCTCGATATAACTGAACTTTGGCAAATTGAACTTAACGATAAATCGATTGCTGCCGTTGCCGAAGCAGAAAATGACCCGCTTGATTATCCTCGAAATGCAAAAGTAAATTATCTCGTAAAAAACAATTTAGTCAGTTATAATGATTACTTTAATTCAGGTGTCTTGCTCATTAATTTGAACTCTTGGCGTAATGAAGAAGAATTGATATCAGACGGTATAAAATACCTTAGCGAACACCCGCAACTCATATATTTAGACCAAGAAGTATTGAATTATATATATTCAAAAAGCTATCTCAAACTACCTGCAAAATTCAATGCCCTCGTAAGAAGCGAACGCTTTGTTGAGAAAACTCCGCAAGCTCGGAAAAAAATCTATCACTATAATAACAGCAACGGTGGGCAAGGTATTGCTCTCAATCTTAGTGATAACCTCAATCGGCTGTGGATAAAATATTTCATGAAAACTCCTTGGTTTGACGAAGATTCAATCGGGCGACTTTACGAAGGCGTTGAGCAAATGCACGGTGGGCTAAAAAGCTCCATGCTAAATCTTTCAGCAATGATGAGCGGCAAAACTCGCGCTTTCTTCGTCACCCCGCAAGATGTCGACATGATTAAAAAAGCTTTCTCCGTACAAACGAACGAAGATATTATTCTAGCCGAAAATCAAGAGTCGATAAAAAAATTAATCAAAGCCATGAAACGCTCGCAAGGTAAAAAAATTTTCTTTATAACCATGCTTATTTTCCCGTACAACGTATTAATCAATGAAGGCTTTGTTTTCGGTAAAGATTTTTTAAACGGCGCAGAATTTTTATTGGGCTTTAATTCTTATTTGCTAATCAAAGACATGTAAGAAAAAATTTCTCCCCGTCAACGTTGCGGGGATTTTTTTACACGAAAAATTTTTCTGAAATTTTAGGCAGGAAAAAGACAATGCGCGTAGAAATGCCAATAACAATGAAGCCTTGCTTCGGAAAATAGTTGTTTGTATTTCGTTCAGGGGGGATAATTCTATGAGAAAGACAGAGTGCTTGGCAATGATCTTGGCCGGCGGGCAGGGTAGCCGCCTTAAGGCCTTAACGAAAACCGTTGCGAAGCCGGCAGTACCATTCGGCGGAAAGTATCGCATTATCGACTTCCCGCTTTCTAATTGCGCAAATTCGGGCATTGAAAAAGTTGGCGTGCTCACTCAGTATAAGCCGCTCGAACTCCACAACTATCTGGGTAGCGGTAGCTCTTGGGACCTCGACCGCACCGGCGGCGGCGTTTTCATTCTTCCTCCTTATGCTCGCGAAAAAGGCGCGGATTGGTATCGTGGCACGGCGGACGCTATCTATCAAAACCTCAACTTCATCGACCTCGCCGACCCCGATTACGTCCTGATTCTTTCCGGCGACCATATTTACACTATGGATTATTCCTGGATGCTCAAAGCCCACAAGATGAATAATGCTGATGTTACAATCGGCGTCTTTGAAGTCAGTTGGGAAGAGGCTCCGCGCTTCGGTATTATGGTTACCGACAAAGAAACCGGACGTATTACCGAATTCCAAGAAAAGCCGAAAGAACCTAAATCCAACCTTGCCTCTATGGGCATTTATATTTTCTCGAAACCCTTCCTCAAAAAGTATCTCGAAGAAGACGGCGTAAAAGAAGATTCAACTCACGATTTCGGCAACGACCTTATTCCGAAAATGCTCGCCGACGGCGCGCGCATGTTCTCCTACGCTTTCGAGGGCTATTGGAAAGATGTCGGAACGATTGAAAGTCTCTGGCAAGCAAATATGGACTTGCTCCAAGACCAGCCGCCCTTCGACCTCAAAGGCGACCAAAAAGTCTTCTCGTCCAATCCGTCACTGCCGCCGCATTTCGTCGGTCCTTATGCCACAGTTAAACAGGCTATGATTAATGAAGGCGCGAAAATTGAAGGCGACGTAGAAAAATGCGTTATCTTCCAAGGCGTGCGCGTAGGCAAAGGCGCGAAAGTTACCAACTCGGTTATTCTTCCGTCGGCAGTCATTGAAGAAGGCGCAATCGTCAACTACGCGATTATTGCTCAAGACGCTGTCATTAAAGCCGGCGCGAAGGTTGAAGGCAAAGAGGGCGAAATTTTCGTCGTTCCCGAAGGTGCCGTTGTTAATGCGCAGTAAAAATTATGCATTAAGCATTACGCATTACGAATTGATTTCGGAGGTGCTTTGAATTGAAACAAGTAGTGGGGATAATAAATCTTCAGGAAGGCAACAGTCTGATTAGAGAATTGGCAGCGACCCGCGCAGTTGAAGCTCTGCCTTTTGCGGGACGCTATCGCCTCGTTGACTTCGCGATTTCTAATATGGTTAATTCGGGAATAAGTGCCGTTGGTCTGCTCCTTCCCGATTTCTCGCGTGCAGTTCTCGACCATATCCGTTCCGGTAAAGATTGGGATTTGGCACGTCGTCGCGACGGCTTGACCTATTTGCCGGCGGCTCTGCCCGATAACGATTCGCGCAAGGGCGACCTTAAAGATATTTATGCCAACCTCGACTTCGCAGAACTCAGCGGGCGTCAATATGTCTTGCTGACCAATGCAAGCTACATTTACAACATTGACTTTGAAAAAGTTCTCGACTTCCATAAAAAGAGCGGCGCGGATATTACTATGGTTTATTCCAAAGCCCAAGTAGACCGCGAAGGCAAAAGCGTCGTTATTCAGACCAGCACAAATGGTATCGTCACCGACCTCGCCGAAGTGCCCGCGATTAAGGAAGGACAAAAAGACGTTATGGGCGCATATCTTATGCCCGTCCCGACGTTCGCTTATCTCGTCCGCTCGACCTATGAACGCGGCGGGCAAGACTTCTTGCTTGACGCTTTGATTCGTCACGCGGAAGAATTCAAAATCAGCGCGTATAAGCATGAAGGCTACGTTGCCCATATCAATTCGACTATGGAATATTACGAAGCGAACCGCGATTGCCTCAAGCCTGAAGTTTGGGAAGAACTCTTCATGAACAACGACCGTCCGATTTTCACCAAAGTCAAGGACGAAGTTCCGGTTCAGTATAAAGAGACGGCAAGCGTTAAAAATTCGCTCATTGCTAACGGTTGCGAAATTCGCGGCACTGTCGAAAATAGTATTCTGTTTCGCGGCGTTATCGTCGGCAAGGGCGCAGTCGTCAAAGATTCTATCCTTATGCAACGTTGCGACGTGCAAGAGGGTGCTCGCGTCGAAAATGTCATCTGCGACAAAGAAGTTATCATAACCAAAAATCGCTGGCTCAAGGGTGCGGAAAATTATCCTTATATCGTCAAGAAGAAAGCAAGAATTTAAAATCGTCGGCTTAAGTCCGATTAAAAGTTTATGAAAGCGGCGGATTTTTACTGACGGGAAGAAAATTTCCTAGACGTAGAAATTCGCCCTTTCTATGATTTTTATTGATAAATTTTTTTCTGTTTGGTAAAATGACACTTGAACCAAAAATTTTTCAGGGAAGGAAAATCACGTAGCAAAAGGAGGAATTAACTTGCCAAGGGATACAGACAGAAAAATTACACGCAGTAAGGAGTACGAAAAACTCAAAGAGTCGCTCAAAATGCGCTTTATCAGCTCGGCGCATATCATGTTTGGACGCGATATTCACGAATTGCCAATGAACGAAATTTATAAAACGGTCGCGGCAGTCGCTAAGCAGGTCATTTCCGAAAACTGGATTAAGACCAATCGCGCTTACATGGACAGACAGGAAAAACAGGTTTATTATTTCTCGATTGAATTTTTAATGGGGCGTCTGCTCAAGGCGAACCTTATCAACTTGGGCATTGATGAGGCGTTCCGCGAAGTTCTCGAAGACCTCAATTTGAATCTTGATGACATTTACGAAGAAGAACCCGACGCCGGCTTAGGCAATGGCGGTCTCGGACGTTTGGCGGCGTGCTTTATCGATTCTCTCGCGGCTCATCGTCTGCCCGGTCATGGTTGCAGTATTCGCTATCAGTACGGACTTTTTGAACAGAAAATTATTCAAGGGCAACAAGTCGAAATTCCGGATAACTGGTTGCGTGACGGATTTGCTTGGGAATATCGCAAGCCCGATAAGTCAATCAACGTTAAATTTAACGGCAACGCTTACATGAAGGAGCAACCCGACGGCTCGTTAAAGTTGGTTCACGAAAACGCAATGACGGTTATGGCTGTCCCCTACGACGTGCCGATTGTCGGCTATCATAATAAAACCGTCAACACGTTGCGCCTTTGGAATGCCGAAGTTAATCGCGACTTTTCGGATTACGGCATGTTGACGCATGAACAAATGCGCGCTAAGAATGAATACCGCAATTTCGTCGAAAGCATAACCGAATACCTTTACCCCGACGATAGCTCCTCAGAAGGCAAGCGCATGCGCCTTATTCAGGAATACTTCTTGGTTTCGGCGGGCACGCAAAGCATTATCCGTCACTATGTCCGCTCCGGCGGGAATATTCGCGAACTTGATAAGAAAATCGCTATCCATATCAACGACACGCACCCCGCACTTTGCGTCGCCGAACTTATGCGTATTTTGGTTGACGAACATAACCTTGAATGGAACGAAGCCTGGACAATTACCCGCGCAGTTGTCGCTTATACGAATCATACGATTATGCCCGAAGCGTTGGAAAAATGGCCGGTCGATATGTTCAAAACGCTCCTTCCGCGCATTTACATGGTTATCGAAGAAGTTAATCGCCGCCACCTCGAATACGTCAAGGCGCGTTATCCTAACAACGTCGAAAAACTTCGCGCAATGTCTATCATTGAGAGCGGCGAAGTTCACATGGCGCGCTTAGCGATTGTCGGTTCGCATTCCGTCAACGGCGTCGCCAGAATCCATAGCGACATTCTTAAATCTACAACTTTGCACGATTTCTACGAATACTGGCCGCGCATGTTCAATAACAAAACGAACGGCATAACGCATCGCCGCTGGCTTATGGGCAACAATCCCGAACTCGCCGACCTTATTGACAGAACTATTCGTAGCCGCGTCTGGCACCGTCACCCCGAACAGCTCGACCTTTTCAACGAATCTGTTGACGATAGAAAAGTTCTCAAGGAACTCGACGAAATTAAACTTATTCGCAAAACCGATTTAGCCAATTTCATTAAAAAGCGTCAGGGCATCGAACTTGACCCGAACACCATTTTTGATATTCAAGTCAAGCGCATTCACTCCTACAAACGCCAACTTATGAACGCGCTTCATATCATTTGGCAATACGAAAAACTCAAAAACGACCCAAGCTATAAACCGCTCCCGACAACTTATCTTTTCGGCGGCAAGGCGGCGGCAGGTTATTATATCGCTAAGGAAACTATTCGCCTTATTAACGCGATTGCCGACAAGATTAACAACGACAAATCCATTGACAACCGCTTAAAAGTCGTCTTCATTGAGAATTTCGGCGTATCAATCGGCGAAATTGTTTATCCTGCGGCAGATGTTAGCGAGCAAATTTCTACCGCGTCAAAAGAGGCATCCGGCACCGGCAATATGAAATTCATGATGAACGGCGCGATAACTCTTGGCACGCTTGACGGCGCAAATGTCGAAATTCGCGAGGCAGTCGGCGATGAAAATATTGTTATCTTCGGGCTGAAGGCGGGCGAAGTTCTTGCTTATTACGAGAACGGCACCTATTCTGCGTGGAACGAATACACCAGCAATCCCAATGCGCGTCTTGTCGTTGATAAGCTCACTGACGGTAGCTTTGGCAACTTCCATTCGATTCGCGATTATCTGATTCAAGGCAACGACGAATTCTTTATCTTGAAGGACTTCAACGCCTATATCGATGCGCACAGCGAAATTTATGCACGCTACGCCGACCGTATGGGCTGGCTCCGTTCGGCGGCTATGAATATCGCTAACTCTGGCAGATTTTCTTCCGACAGAACCATTGACGAATACGCCGCTGAAATTTGGAATATCAAGCCGTGCAAGATTCAGTGATTAGAAAGTAGGGATTAGGGACTAGAGTAAAGGGGGGATTGAACTTTGAAAACTTCTAACCTAAGTGATTACGGGCTTTATCTGTTTCATCAAGGTACAAATTATCGCACATATGAAATGCTCGGTGCGCACTTTGTTGAGCGCGACGGCAAAAAGGGTGTTCGCTTTGCGCTGTGGGCTCCTCATGCAAAATCGGTTAGCGTCGTGGGCGACTTCAATAACTGGGATAACCGCGTAAATCGCATGATTCGCCTTGAAGACGGCGAGACGTGGGAACTTTTTATCGAAGGGCTAAAGCAGGGCGACAACTACAAATACGCGATACTTCCGCCGCACGGCAAAGCGCATATCCTAAAGAGTGACCCCTACGGCTTTTATGCCGAAAAACGACCTAACACCGCGTCGAGACTCTATAACCTTGAAGACTATGATTGGCACGATGACGACTGGCAGGAACTTAAAAAGCGTCAATCTTCCTACTCGCACCCAATGTTAATTTACGAAGTGCACGCCGGCTCGTGGCAACGCAAGAACGGGGATTATTTGACTTATCGCGACCTTGCCGACAAGCTGATAAAATACGTCAAGGAAATGAATTACACGCATATTGAGTTCATGCCGCTGACTGAACACCCGCTAGACAATTCGTGGGGCTATCAAACGACGGGCTATTACGCGGTGACAAGTCGCTATGGCGAGCCAAATGATTTCCGCTATCTTGTCGAACAGGCGCACAAAAATAGTATCGGCGTGATAATGGATTGGGTGCCTGGTCATTTCTGCAAAGATACTCAAGGCTTGCGCGAATTCGACGGCGTGAACCTCTACGAATCAGACAACACGCAACTTTCCGAAAATCGCGGCTGGGGTACAATCAATTTTGACTACGGACGGACGGAAGTGCAAAGCTTTCTGATTTCTAACGCGCTGTTCTGGCTTGAAGAATTTCATATTGACGGATTAAGGATTGACGGCGTGGCAAATATGTTGTATCTTAACTTCGGACGCGACGAGGGCGAGTGGACTCCAAATCGCTACGGCGATAGCGGAAACCTTGAAGCGGTCGAATTCCTAAAAAAACTTAATGAAGCCGTTTTCAAATACAATCCCCAAGCGTTGATGATGGCGGAAGAATCTACTTCGTGGCCGCTAATTTCCAAGCCCGTTTACATGGGCGGCATGGGTTTTAACTACAAATGGAATATGGGCTGGATGAATGATATGCTTTTCTATGTCAGCCTTGACCCGATTTATCGCAAGTGGAATCACGACAAAGTTACTTTCTCGTTCATGTACGCCTTTGCAGAAAATTTTATCCTGCCGCTTAGTCACGATGAAGTCGTTCACGGCAAGCGGTCGCTGATTGAAAAAATGCCCGGTGATTACTGGGAAAAATTCGCGGGCTTGCGCTGTTTCTTCGGATACTGGATGGCGCATCCCGGTAAAAAACTTTTATTCATGGGCGGAGAGTTCGCGCAGTTCATTGAGTGGAATGAAAACGACAGCTTAGATTGGCATCTTGTCGAACAATACGAAAAGCATACGCAAATGCAAAGTTATTCGCGGGCGTTGAATAAATTTTACGTCGATAATAAATCGCTTTGGCAAGTCGATTTCGATTGGAACGGTTTCCAGTGGATTGACTGCAACGACAATGATAACAGCGTAATTTCTTTTATTCGCAAGGCGGAAGATAGCGACGATTACTTGATAATTATCTGCAACTTTAAGCCCGAACAACACGACGATTATAGAGTTGGCGTCCCTGACAAGGGGGCTTACGTCGAAATTTTCAATTCGGACGCGGAAGAGTTCGGCGGCAAGGGAATCACTAATGCCGGCTCGCTTATGTCCGAAGATATTCCTTATCACAACAGAAATCAATCGATTACATTGACAATCCCGCCACTTGCAACGATTTTCCTTAGACAGGACGTGCCGCAGGATTATCTGGCGGATTAACCTAACGAAAAATTTTCCCAAAAATTATAACAGATATACAGGAGGGAGTTCTTGATATGAAAGTTCTTTATGTGGCGTCGGAAGCTGTACCGTTTATTAAAACCGGCGGTCTCGCCGATGTGGCAGGTTCACTCCCCAAAGCTCTCAAGGAGCAGGGCGTTGATGTGCGCGTTATTCTCCCGAAGTTCAGCAAGATTGGCGAGAAATATCGCGAAGGTATGGAGCACGTTTACGACGGGACTATTCCCGTTTCTTGGCGCACTAAGTACGTCGGCATTGACAAATACGAACTTGACGGCGTGACTTATTATTTCGTCGACAATGAAGAATATTTTGCTCGCGAAGGGCTTTACGGCTACGACGACGACGCGGAAAGATATTCTTTCTTCAGCCGCGCAGTTCTGAATTGCTTGCCCGCGATTGATTTCTGGCCGGACGTTATCAATGCTAACGATTGGCATAGCGGACTTGTCCCCGTCCTTTTGAAACTTGAACATCAAGGCGACGAGCGTTACGAAAACATTAAGACGCTTTACACGATTCACAATCTGAAATATCAGGGCGTCTTTACCAAAGATATTATGGGCGACGTGCTCGGACTCGATTGGAAATATTTCAACAATGGCGACCTTGAGTTTTATGATGCGGTCAACTTCATGAAGGGCGGAATTATCTACGCCGATTACGTCTCGACCGTCAGCAAGACTTATGCACAGGAAATTCAGTACGAATATTTCGGCGAACACCTTGACGGGCTTCTCCGTAGCCGCAAAGATGATTTATATGGCATTGTCAACGGCATTGATTATGATAAATTCAATCCCGCGACCGATAAAGATTTGTTCGTAAACTACGACGCTTCCGACGCTTATTCCGCGTTCGATAAGAAGTGCGAGAACAAAATTAAACTGCAAGAGTTGCTCGGACTTCCGCAGGGCAGAAAAATTCCGATTGTGTCAATGATTACTCGTCTTGTCGCGGCGAAAGGTCTTGACTTAGTTGTCCGCATGATGGACGAACTTTTACAGCATGAAGATTTCCAATTTGTACTTTTGGGCACCGGCGATAAAGTTTACGAGGATTGGTTCAAGGGCTTAGCGTGGCGTTATCCGCAGAAAGTTTCGGCAAATATTTATTTCTCCAACGAACTGGCACAGAGAATTTACGCCTCCAGCGATATTTTCCTTATGCCTTCCAACTACGAACCTTGCGGAATTGGTCAGCTTATCGCAATGCGTTACGGCGCGGCTCCGGTCGTTCGCGAAACTGGCGGCTTGAAAGATACCGTTCAGCAATACGACAAGTACACCAAACAGGGCAACGGCTTTGTTTTCTCCAACTACAACGCGCATGAAATGATGTACGCACTTAAACGCGCTCTTTCGACCTATGCGCAATTTGAAGTTTGGTTGCAAATTTCTTCCAACGCTATGAACAGCGACTACAGCTGGAAAAATTCCGCGCATGAGTACATTGAACTTTACAAGAAATTAATGAACAGCTAAAAATATTCAGAACTAAAAAAGAATCCGGCGTATGAAAACTGCGTCGGATTTTTTTATTGACATGTTGAAAAATTCTTGTAAACTTATAGAAAAATAAGGAGGTAAAGAGACTGTCGATTTCCCGACAGATTTTGCGAACAATGAATAACAGAAGATTAGTTTTAGACGGTAAAAATAGAATCGGCGGTCGTCCGTGCGCCGGTTGCGGCAAGCCGATTCAAAGCGGACTGTATTGCCCCTTGTGCCTTGAAAAATTCCGTGAGCGTGCTAGGAGTCAAGGCAAACGCATAGAGGCGATGAAAAGCAAAGATTTAATTAAGGTCGCCGAAAATCGTCATGAAATTGTTGTTCTGATTGTCATAAGCGACGACCGCAACTTGAGTATCACGAAACTTATTTTGGAAAGAAGCCTGTCCAAATATAAATTCATTGCGCTGAATAATCCGCTGAACGCGATTAATATGCTAAACATTCGCGAGATAAGCCTAGTGATTCTCGACGCCGATTATAACGGGCTTGATATGTTGCGCAGACTTCGCCGCGATGACAGATTTAACGATATACCGGTTCTTATGATGTCTGGTTCGACGCGCAGAGAATTTGTCGCGGAAATTTTTTCGCTGGGCGTTCAAGATTACGTCGCTAAACCTTGCGAGCCGAAAGACCTAGCCGACCGCGTCGATAAAATGCTTGCCGAAAAAGAAAAGCTCACGTCTATGAAGGAAAAATCCGGCGTAATGTTTAGTATCATGCTGATTGACGATGACATTTTCGATTTGCGGCAGGAAAGAGACACTATTAAAAATCGTTTTCCTTGCGAATTGACGACGGCTCAAAGTGCTTATGAAGGCATGAAACTTTTGGAGAATAAGGGCGCGGATTTAATTCTAGTTAGCTTTAATATGCCGTTCGTCAACGGAATTAAATTTCTGTCGTTGGTCAAGGGAAATGACAAGCTAAAAAATATCCCCGTGATAATTATGACTGATACGCAAGACATTTCGACAATCAATGAAATTGAGCAATCGGAGGCAGCCGGCTACATTAAAAAGCCAGCTATCAACGAGGACGGTTTGGCTTTTATCGAAGATAAACTTCGCGGGAAAAAATAATGGATAAGAATTTATTTATGTACGATTTGGCAGTTGTCGCCATTTTGAAAAACGAGGGACATTATATCAAAGAGTGGCTCGACTATCACCTTTTGGCAGGCGTCGACCACTTTTATCTTTATAACAACGACAGCTCCGACAATTATAACGATATAATTGCGCCATATGTTGAGGCGGGCTTAGTTACGACGAAATTTTTTCCTGGTGGCTCGGCGCAATATGCTGCTTATAATTTTGCTGTTTTGGATTATCGGTTTCATTGCCGTTATATTGCCTTCATTGATTTAGATGAATTTCTTTTGCCGAAAAATACAACGTTCTCAATAAGCGCGACTCTTGATAAAATTTTAAAAAATTTTCCTGAAGCTTCGGGTTTAGCAATTAATTGGCAACTATTCGGCTCGAACGGCGAAGAGAAAGCGGATTATTCACGCGGCGTCTTGGAAAGATTTACTCGACGCGCGCCGGTTGATTGGATTGTTCCTATCCCACATAGGACAATTCCAGGTGGCAATGCGCAAGTTAAAACCGTCGCTAATCCGCGTAGAATTTATTTTTTTGGTAGTTCGCATTTCCCGATTTATTATGAAGGCAATTACTCTGTAAATGAAGTCGGCGGCGTTGTTTCTTCCTATTACAATAAACCAGTCACAGTGGAGAAAATTGTCATCAATCATTATAACGTTAAAAGTCGTGAAGAACATTTCCGAAAAGTTATAAAAGGTCGCGCAGACAAGGGCGGTGTTTCTCAAGAACTTGCCGACAAAGGAGAGAATTGCATTAATTCTTCGTGGTTTGACATGTACGACCGCAACGAAGTTTTCGACGACGGGATTTTGAAATATCGTGCCGCCCGCGCAAATAATTTTTCCATTGAACGCGACGAGCAAAGATTTAAGCGCATGATTGACGCATTGATAAAAACTTTTGAGGCGCAAAAATTTTCGCTTGAGACGGCATTGACTTGCCGCGCCGCGAGTAATCTTTTGCAGGAAAAATTTTTAGAAGAGGCATCACTAGGAGCGATACTAAATTCATTTGACGATTTAAAATTATCGGACGTGCGACTTTTTCTCAGCGAGTTGCCCAACCTTTTAGTGTTGTCCTATCCTGCCGTTAAAGAACTGCGCAGCGTTGCGCTTGAAATAATTTCGCAGACAATGGACTTTATGCGTGAAAAAGAAGCATGGAAAGATTTTTCGGACTTAGAGCATTTGCGGCGGCTTTTGAAAATTTTCTAGGAGGCGATTTTTATGGCGGTTGATAAAAACTTATTCCTGCATGACTTGTCGATTGTTGCTATCTTGAAGTGCGAAGCCCCTTACCTTAAAGAGTGGCTAGACTATCATTTGCTTGCGGGCGTTGACCATTTCTATTTGTATGACAATGACAGCCCCGATAATCAAGCCGAAGTCGCCGCGCCCTACGTCAAAGCCGGTCTCGTCGATTATTTCTATGCTCCTGGTAAAGCCGCGCAAATGTTTACTCACAATGACGCCCTCAAGAATTTTAGATTCTTCAGCCGTTACTTTGCAATCATTGATGGTGACGAATTCATTTATCCAAAATCAGCTGGGGGGGGGGCGTATAACTAACGTTGTTGACGAAATTTTGTCGCGCAATCCGAATGCGGCAGGCTTAGTGATTAATTGGCAATGTTTTGGCTCGAACGGGCAGGAAAAAGCGGATTATTCTCGTGGCGTATTGGAAAGATTTAATCGTTGCGCATCAAGTGCTAATAAACACGTTAAAATTATCACCAACCCGCGCATGGTAAATTTTTCAACTAATCCCCACTACGCAGATTATTTTGAAGGTGCTTATTCTGTTAATGAAAATGGCGGCGTAGTTACTGGTCCTTTTAATGAACCTGCGACTGCAGAAAAAATCGTCATCAATCATTATCAAACGAAATCTCGCGAAGAATATTTGATTAAGCGTAATCGCGGCAGAGCAGATATACTTGACAATGATGTTTACTTAGATGAGGATTTTAAAAACTTTGACCGCAATGACGAGTTTGACGACGGGATTTTAAAATATCGTGACGAACGGGCAAAAGTTTATCAACCGCCCGATAACTCACACGCTGACGAAAGATTATTTGACGCATTGGCAAAAAATTTATCTCCGACGCTCCTTCCGAATACGCCGCCGGAATTTTACGAAGGCAAGGTTGAAACTTTTTTAACGTGCCGCGCAGTTGCCGCATATCTCCAGACGAAGCTCACGGACGCGGCTCCAGCAAAACTTTTCGAAGAAGCGTCATTAGTCGCGATACTCCGAACGCTTGCAAGCGGCGGAATAAATTTCGCGGATGCACGGCTTTTAATCAGCGAATTGCCAAACCTTTTGACGCTACCTTATCCGGTTATTAACGAACTGCGCGGGGCTTGCCTAAACATTATCCCGCAACTAATGAACGTCATGCGCTTGAGCAATTCGTGGATATATTACGTTGAATTAGATTACATTCAGCGGCTTTTGCAAATTCAGAAGTAAAAACTTTTAGGAGACGATTTTATGGTTGTAGATAAAAACTTATTCCTACATGACTTATCGATTGTTGCTATCATGAAATGCGAGGGACCTTACCTCAAAGAGTGGCTTGACTATCACCTTTTAGCGGGCGTCGACCATTTCTATATTTACGACAACGAAAGCCCTGATAATCAAGCTGAAGTTGCCGCGCCATACGTCAAGGCGGGATTAGTCGATTATATTTCCGCGCCCGGCAAAGCTATGCAAATGCCTGTTTACAATAAAGCCGTCAGGGATTTTAGATTCTTCAGCCGCTATATTGCCTTCATTGACGGCGATGAATTCGTTTATCCGAAATCGGCTGGGGGGGGCGTATAATTGATGTTGTTGACGAAATCTTATCCCAAGACTCAAATGCGGCTGGCTTAGGAATTAATTGGCATTGCTTCGGCTCTAACGAACAAGAAAAAGCTGACTACTCTCGCGGTGTCTTGGAAAGATTTACGCGGCGTGCACCGACCGATTGGACTTCACCTTTAGGAAAAGACTTTCTCGGCGGAAATGCGCACGTAAAGACCATTGCTAATCCTCGCATAATTCATTTCATATATAGTGCGCATTATCCAGTATATTTTGAAAGTAGATATTCTATTAATGAGAACGGCGGCGTTGCTACTTGGTGCAATATACCTCCTACTGCAGAAAAAATTGTCACCAATCATTACAACACGAAATCGCAAGAAGAATATAAAATTAAGCATAATCGCGGAAGAGCAGATATACTTGACAAGGATATTTATTACTTAGAGGAGGAATTTAAAAACTTTGACCGCAACGAAATTTTTGACGACGGAATTTTAAAATATCGCAACAAGCGGGCGAAAAATTTCCGACTGCCCGATAACTCGCACGCTGACGAAAGATTATTTGACGCATTGGCTAAAAATTTATCGCCGACGCTCCTTCCGAATACGCCGCAGGAATTCTACGCGGGAAAAATGGAAACGTTCTTGACGTGTCGTGCAGTTTCCGCTTATTTACAAAAGAAGCTCACGGACGCAACTCCAGCAAAATTTTTCGAGGAAGCGGCATTGGTAGCGATACTTAAATCCTTAAAAAGCATGACTTTTGCGGACGCACGGCTTTTGCTAAGCGAATTGCCCGAACTTTTGACGTTGCCTTATCCCGTCGTCGATGACCTTCGCAAAGCGTGCATTCAATTTATCCCGCTAATGATGAACGTCATGCGCTTAAACAATTCGTGGCTAAATTACGTCGAGTTAGATTATATTCAACGGCTACTAAAGATTCAGAAATAGATTTAGGAGTTGAGAACTTGCTATTAGTAATTGACATTGGAAACAGCAATATTGTTATGGGAACGTACAGCGGAAAAAATTTGATGAAGCATTGGCGCATTTCGACTGACACGCAAAAGACCGGCGACGAATATGGCATGTTGATTAACGACCTTTTCCGCTATCAGGGCGTGAAAATTGCCGACGTTAAGGACATAATTATTTCTTCGGTCGTGCCGCCGCTTATTGTCCCGCTAACTAAAATGTGCGAGCGTTATTTCAAGGTGCGCCCGCTGATTGTCGGTCCTGGAATCAAGACGGGCATTAAGATTAACTATGAAAACTTGCGGGCGATTGGCGCGGACAGGATTGTTAATGCAATCGGCGCGTTCGAGCAATACGGCGGACCGCTGATTGTCATTGATATTGGCACAGCGACGACTTTTGATGTTGTCTCCGAAGTGGGCGATTTTTTAGGCGGCGTCATTGCACCAGGTATCGTCGCAAGTGCGGAATCTCTTTTCAGTTCGACGGCGAAACTTCCGCGCATTGAACTTATTCCGCCAAAAAATGTTATCGGGCACAATACGACGGCTTGTATGCAGTCGGGAATTATTTATGGCTACGTCGGGCAGATTGATACGATTGTTGAAAAAATTCGCGGCGAAATGGGCGCAGAATGGCACGCTAAAGTTATCGCGACGGGCGGGCTTGCCAAAATGATTCACAAAGAATCAAAGACCATTGATAAAATTGACCACTTCTTGACGCTAACCGGCTTGCGCGTTTTGCACGAAAGAAATTCGCAATGACGACGGAAGAAATTTTCAAGACACCTATTTTCCTTGCACCAATGGCGGGCGTGACGGATACGGCGTTCAGAGTTTTAGTTAGGGAACTTATCGATGACGACTTCGCCAGAAAAAATCTGCTAATGTTCTCGGAAATGGTCAGCGCGGCAGGCGTCCACTATCGCAACGAAAAGACTTTAGCAATGCTTGAAACTGTCGCGGCGGAACGTCCCGTTGCAATTCAGATTTTCGGCTCCGACCTAGCAACCTGCGCGGAAGCGGCGGTTTATGTAGAAAACTTAGGTTCGGCGGCTGTTATTGATTTTAATGCGGGTTGTCCTGCGCCAAAAATCGTAAAGAATGGCGAAGGCTCCGCCCTTATGAAAAATCCCGCGCTCCTCGAAAAAATTTTGTCAGCTGTCAAGAAATCTGTTAAACTTCCCGTTAGTGTCAAAATTCGGCTAGGCTACGACTCGGAAAATATTAACGCCGTCGAAGTCGCTAAACGTGCGGAAAATGCCGGCATCGATTTTATCGCGGTGCACGGCAGGACACGTGAACAATTTTATTCGGGCGCGGCGAATTGGGAAGAAATCGCAAAAGTCAAAGCCGCCGTCAAAATTCCAGTCGTTGCAAATGGTGACGTTCGCGACTTCGATTCGCTTGATAAAATTTTCGATGTGACCAAAGCTAATGGCGTAATGGTTGGCAGAGCTGCGCAGGGTAATCCCTTTATTATCAATCGCTTGCTGAAATATTTTCTGACTGGCGAGAAACTTCCGCCGCCTACGCTTAACGAACGCGCCGCGATTATTCGCCGTCACTTGGAGAAGATTATTTTCTACAAGGGCGAGCGTGTTGGCGTCCGCGAAATGCGCGCTCACGCCGCGTGGTATACTAAGGGCTTGCAAGGCGGCGCGGAGCTTAGAAATTTATTCAACCGCGCAGAGAGTGCTGAAGACTTTTTAAAAATTATTGGGGGCATTAATGGACTATAAAAATTCGCTAGCCGCGCAGGTTTCATCGCTAAGGGAAAAATTGCGCGAGTGGAAGAAAATTCAAATCGAAAAGGAGAAACGTAAAATGGCTGAAGACCAAGACAAAAAATTTTCCGTGTGGAGCGAGTACACCGACGACGACAAAGCCGCTATGGAGAAATTAGCGGCGGGCTACATTGATTTTATAAGCCGTTGCAAAACCGAGCGCGAAAGCGTCGTTGAGGCTGTCAAATGCGCTGAAGCCGCCGGCTATAAAAATCTCGATGACGTTATCAAGGATAAAATTCAACTCAAGGCGGGCGATAAGGTTTACTGCGTTTGCATGAAAAAAACCGTTGCGCTTTTCCAGATTGGAACGGAGCCGCTTGAAAATGGTTTAAAAATTCTCGGCGCGCATATCGATACTTGCCGCCTTGACCTTAAACAAAATCCGCTTTACGAAGAAGGCGGGCTTGCTTATCTCGATACGCATTATTACGGCGGCATAAAAAAATATCAGTGGGTGACAATGCCGCTAGCTATGCACGGCGTTGTTGTCAAAAAAGACGGGCGCGTTATTGAAATCGTTATTGGCGAAGACGAAGCCGACCCGGTTTTTTGCGTGACGGATTTGCTGATTCACCTTTCGCAGGAGCAAATGAAAAAGACTGCCGATAAAGTCATTGAGGGCGAAAAGCTAGACATTTTGGTTGGCAATTATCCGCTCAAGGAAAATGACAAAGAGTCCGTCAAAAAAGGCGTGCTGAAACTCCTAAAGGACAAGTACGACATTGAAGAGGAAGATTTTCTTTCGGCTGAACTTGCGCTGGTGCCGGCGGGCAAGGCTCGCGATTTAGGCTTTGATAAAAGCATGGTGCTTGGCTACGGTCAGGACGACCGCGTTTGTTCGTACACGTCACTTGTCGCAATGCTTGAGGCTGGCAATCAAATGCTCGGAAAAACGGCTTGTTGTCTGCTCGTCGACAAAGAGGAAATCGGTAGCTACGGCGCAACCGGTATGCAATCTTTCTTCCTGGAAAATACGCTTGCCGAACTTCTGAACGCTTGCGGGCAATATAGCGAACTGGCGGTTCGTCGTGCGCTTAGGAATTCTTTCATGCTAAGTTCCGATGTTTCCAGTGCCTTCGACGCGCTTTACGCTTCCGCTTACGAAAAACGCAACGTCGCTTATCTGGGCAAAGGTATGGTCTTCAATAAATTTACCGGTTCACGCGGCAAGAGCGGTTCAAGCGACGCCAATGCCGAATACGTCGGCAAGCTCCGTGAAATTCTCGACAAGCACAATGTCCACTATCAATTCAGCGAACTCGGCAAAGTTGATTTGGGCGGTGGCGGAACTATCGCTTATATGATGGCGAAATATGGCATGGAAGTTATAGACAGCGGCGTCGCGGTCTTGAGTATGCACGCGCCTTGGGAAGCGACAAGCAAAATTGACATTTACGAAACGAAAAAAGGCTACTCCGCTTTCTTGAAAGAAATTTGAAATTGTTCTTCGCAAAAATCTAAAATGCTGATATAATGCGGGGCGAGATTCAAAAAGAGTCTCGTCCCTAATTTTTTTGAGAGCGAGGACAGATTTTATGACTGAACAATCTGCGCGGACTCAATTTCTGCGTACAATAAAGCAAATGGAGGGCGCGGCTATCCTCTTGCGCGAAAAAAACGATGGGAGATTTGAAGCAGTATTTGTGTCGAAAAATTTCGCCCGTCTTATGCAGTGCACGACCGATTACGCGCTGAATCATCTTAACGAACGTAGCGTAGTAATTTTCACGCACCCCGATGACCGCCTTGCCGTCAGACGTATGCTCCGCCGCCGCGTTTCAGAAGAGAGCACCAGAGAATTAACCGTGCGCCACATCACCGCTAAAGGAAACGTTGTTTGGTGCAACATAAATTACACATTCATTGATGATTTCGGCGAGCACTACGCCTATTGCACTTTCGCCGACGTGACCGCCGTTAAGATTTATGCGCAACGTCTCCAGAAAACTTATATGACAATCGGCGACAATTTCTATCGCGCTAACGAACGAACGCTTTCAATGTTCCGCGCCAATCTCACCCGCAATAAGGTTGAAGACATGCAAGGCAAAGATTTATTCGGGACTGATTCTGTGATTCGCCCCTATTCTGAGCTGATTAATTTGCGTTCGACAAATTATCCGATTGAAGAGGAACGCGAAAATTTTCTTGCAATGTTCGATGCGGAAAATATCAAGGCGCGATTTAGACGCGGCGAAACATCGCTTTCAATGTATTTATTTTCGCGGCGCAAGGACGGGCATTATTGCTACGTTAATTATCGTGCGGTCTTCACGCGCCACCCCATTACCAACGAACTTATAATTTTTATCGCCGAACAGGAAGCCGGCAAGGAGAAAGTCGAAGGCGCATTGCTTGATAAAATTTTGGCGCGTCAATTCGATATGGTTGCCTATCTCGCCAATGACAAATACAGCGTAGTTGTCGGCGACGCCGCGCTTATCACGAAGGGCAGCATTTTCCCGACCACTCGCGACGGTCGCTACGACGAATATTTAAAAAATCAAGTTTTCCCCGTGCTCGACGGCGATGACGATACTCAAAATAATTTGCGCGAAGCCCTTAAACTTTCCACGATTCGCGAAAAACTCAAAGTCACTGAACCTTACGTCGTAAACATTGCTTGCAAAATCGGCGGCGGAATTTTCTATAAGCGGCTTGACTTCTACACAATCGACCCCCGCGCAGATTTTTATATCCTGCTAAAAAGCGACACGACAGAAATTCAGCAAAAGCAAATTCAGCAGAACGAACGCTTAAAACTCGCGCTGAACGAAGCTAAACAAGCCAACGTTGCTAAAACGGCTTTTCTGTCGCGCATGAGCCATGAGATTAGGACGCCCATGAACGCCATTATCGGGCTTGATAATATCGCGCTCCACGAAAAAGATTTATCTGAGACCGTCAAAGGACATCTTGAAAAAATCGGGACAAGTGCGCGTTATCTCCTGTCGATTATAAATGATATTCTGGATATGAGCAGGATTGAAAGCGGGCGAATGTCCTTCCGCAATGAAGAATTTTCTTTTACGTCGTTTGTATATCAGATTAATAGCCTAATGGACGCGCAATGCCAGGATAAAGGTTTAACGTATGATTGCAAAATGGCGGGGGCGATTGGTAAATATTATATCGGCGACGACACTAAACTTGAGCAAGTCTTGATTAACATTTTGGGCAATGCGGTTAAATTTACCGACACGGGCGGCAAAGTTTCCCTGCTTATCGAATGTACCGCACAGTTTGACGGGCAATCAAATTTCCGCTTCACCGTCAAGGATACTGGAATTGGCATGAATAAAGAATTTCTGCCGAGAATTTTTGAGCCATTCAGCCAAGAGGACGATACGACAACTTCGCGTTACGGCGGGTCGGGCTTAGGGCTTGCTATCACGAAAAATATTATCCAGATGATGAACGGCTCGATAACTGTTGATTCGGAAAAGGGAGTTGGCACCGAGTTTGTTATAAATATTCCGCTGAAAGATTCTGCGCGTGGCGATTCGACCGAGACGCACGAAATGCGCCCGCAAGATTTTTCCGTTCTGATTGTCGACGACGAGCAACTTGCCCGCGAACATGAAAAATCCGTTCTTAATGAAGTTGGGATAGAGGCGGAGACTTGCGCGAGCGGAAAAGAGGCTTTGGAACTTATTAAGCTAAGTCATGCCCGCCGCGAAGATTATAATTTGATTTTGGTTGATTGGCTTATGCCCGAAATGGACGGGATAGAGCTAACTCGCGAAATTCGTAAAATTTTGGGTGACGATACAGCGGTTATCGTGCTGACAGCTTATGATTGGTACGAAATAGAAGCGGAAGCATTAAAAGCTGGCGTTGATACGTTTATGGCGAAGCCGTTAGCCTCAACCAATGCGCTTTACGAATTCCAACAAGCCTTCCTGCGCAAAAAACAAATCGCGCCTGAAAAGAAGCTTGCCGAATTGGAAGGACGAAAAATTTTAGTTGCGGAAGATATGCCGGTTAATGCGGAAATAATGATGATGATATTGGAAATGCGCGGCATGATTTCCGACCACGCCGAGAACGGGAAAATTGCTGTAGAAAAATTCGCCGCGTCGCCGCCGGGCTTTTATGACGCGGTGTTAATGGATATAAGAATGCCGGTAATGGACGGCTTAGAGGCAACCGCCGCAATTCGCAAGCTCGACCATCCCGACGCTAAAACCGTCCCGATTATCGCTATGACTGCCAACGCTTTTGATGAAGACGTTCAACGCTCACTGAAAGCGGGCATGAACGCGCATTTGACTAAGCCCGCCGACCCCGAACAGCTTTATAAAACGTTGCAGGAATTGATTCACGACTAAGATATTCTAAACGACAAAAGACCGCCTCTAACTTTCGGAGACGGTCTTTTTGTCTGAAATTACTATTCGCTCAGGTAACCAGCCGAGGCTTTGTTGATAATTAAATGGCTCGATCGCTAAGAAAATCTCTCGCTTAGCGTCAATACTAATTTATAATATATAACGTTTAATTTAGCTTTGCAAGAAAAATTTTTTTATTACGCATCACACTTTATATATTGCATTTCTTGCAGGGATAATTGAACTTTACGGCGAATAAGCAAGAAAAATTTTAAAACGGAGGCGAATTACCTTGTTGACTTACAATTACTACGGGCACGCATGTTTTCAGCTCGACGACGGCAAAGACAAAATCCTTGTCGACCCGTTCTTGACGGGCAATCCGCAAGCGTCAATCAGCGACAAAGATGTTGAGGCGACTTATATTTTAGTCACACACGCGCACGGCGACCACGTCGGTGACGCTCCAAACATTGCGGTTAGGACGGGCGCGACTGTCGTTGGCATTCCAGAAATTGTCGACTTCGGCGGACAGCGCGTTAAGACAATCGGAATGAATTTGGGCGGCACCGTTCAAACTAGTTTTGGCTTTGTGCGCATGGTTCCCGCGCTTCATAGTTCAGGGATTGCGGGCGGCGTGGCTTGCGGTTACGTTATCGGCGTCGGCGGCAAGGTGATTTACTTCGCGGGCGACACGTCACTTTTTGCCGGCATGAAATTTATCGGCGAGCGCGATAAAATTGACTACGCTATTTTGCCTATCGGCGGTCATTACACTATGGATCCTGTCGACGCGGCGAGGGCGGCGGAACTTCTCGGCGCGTCTAACATAATTCCCGTCCACTACAACACGTGGTCTATCATAAAACAAAATCCTGAAGACTTAGTTAAACTCGTCAAGGGCGCGAAAGTTCATATCGTCAAGCCCGGACAATCGCTTGAGCTTGCATGAGAAATTATGTAAAAAACTTCGACGCGCCGCCGTTTTGCTTGACAAATATTTTTGATTCGATAAAATCAATGCACTTAGCTGATTCGCCGCGTGAAAAGCTCGTCGTGATATTGGGCGCGACTTCGACGGGCAAAAGCTCTTTGGCATTGGAACTAGCAGAGAAATTCGGCACGGAAATAATTTCGGCGGATTCAATGGCGGTTTATAAAAATTTCAACGTCGGGACAGCAAAGCCCACGCAAGCCGAATTAGAGCGCGTGCCGCACCACTTGATAAATATTCTGGACGCGGAAGAAAAATTCAGCGTCGGAGAATTCGTCAGGCGAGCGCGACCGATTATTTCTGAATTAAATCTGCGCGGGAAAATCCCAATTATCGCGGGCGGCACGGGGCTTTATATCCAGGCACTTGTCGAGGGCTACGAAATGCAATTAGGAATTAGAAATTTGGAATTAGGAATTAAAAGTTCGTCTTCACATTATAAGAAGACGGGCGAGCTTATCTACAACGCTTTGATTTATGGCTTGACGACCGACCGCCAAGAACTTTACGACAGAATTAATCAACGCACTAAGAAAATGTTCGCGGAAGGTCTAGTCGACGAAGTAAGAAATTTGTTGGCAAGCGGCGTAAGTCCAAAGGCGCAGGCAATGTTAGGAATCGGCTACAAGGAAACGGTAGAATATCTTCAAGGCGGCGCGACGCTAGAAGAAACTATTTCAAAAGTCAGTCAAGCCACGAGAAATTTCGCCAAACGTCAGCTCACTTGGTATCGGCGAATGCATTACATACAGTGGCTAAAAATTTAATGCTTTGCAAAGGAGAGATTTTTAAATGGCAACAAAACCGATAATTAATCTGCAGGAAAATTTTTTAAACCAAGCGCGCAAGGAAAATGTCCCCGTGACGATTCATTTGATGAACGGGTTCCAGATTAAGGGCATGATTCGCGGTTTCGACCAATTCACGGTCATTATCGATTCAATGGGACGCCAGCAAATGGTCTTCAAACATGCAATTTCGACAGTAACGCCGGCAAGACCGCTCGGAACATCAAAGGAAGCTAAACTGGAAGAAGCTAAGGTAGCAGAAGTGGCTACGGAGGCACCGGCAGAGGAAAAGGCTGAGTAAAAATTTTTCGGCGAGGCAATAAAATGATTCGAGGCTTTGAGATTCTCGAAGGGTACAGCGGAATAAACCTTCCAACGCGAAAAACTGCTTTCAGTGCAGGCTACGACCTGGAAGCGGCGGAAAATGTTTTCGTGACGGACAAGAAAATTTCGTTGGTGCCAACGGGTCTCAAGGCCTTTTTTCCTGCCGATGAAGTCTTGTTGATTTATATGCGCTCAAGTCTTGCCGTCAAGCACAATCTGATTTTGGCTAATGGCGTCGGGGTGATTGACGCGGATTATCGCGGGCATATAATTTTGCCGGTGATAAGTCTTGGCGGCGATTTCGAGATTAAAAAGGGCATGAGGATTGCGCAAGGGCTTTTCCAGAAATATTTGACGGTTGACGGAGACAAAATCGGCGTAGGAGAAATTAGGCGTGGTAGATTCGGTTCGACGGGGGATTTTTGAAAAAGAAAAAAGCCCGAAGGCGTTAATAACTTCTTGGCGAGCGTGGCTAACTCTCGCATCTCTCAAGCTTGCGCTTTGTCAGTACCGTCGGCGTGTGGATGCCACGAAATCTTCCACCTCAAGAAGCCTAAAATATAACTTCTTGGCGGGCGTCCGGGTCTCCCGCATCTCTCAAGCTTGCGCTTTGTCAGTACCGTCGGCGTGTGGTTCGGACGAACTCTACCACCTCAAGAAGCCTTTTTATATAAAATTCTTTTCTTTTTAAGTAAGCGTGCCCATTCTTTTTTGTCCGTTCGCGTAAAGGTGATTATTGAATTTTTGTATTCCTCAGGATCAGCGAAGGTTTTCAGTCTCAAAATTAATTTCACAGGTCTATTTTCTTGCTGAATTTCCTTCAAAAGCAGAAACGTATTTGCGCTGTTACCTTCGAGAATATAATCAGGATTGTTAATCGTTTCAACGAAAAAACTCGCGAACGTCTCAAAATCATTCGGATGACGTTGTTTAATGTGTTCAATTCTTTCTTCGGTTATAATGACTTCGTCGCTTGCAATATCCGCTGTGACGACGCTGTATAAACTTTTATCGAGCTTGCAAACGAAATGCAACAACGCTCACCCCACGCAAAATATATCGATTGTAAATTCCTTTGTCAAGAAAATTTTCGAGGTTCTAAAATGGATTTATTCAGCAATATTAATGACGATAAAAAATATCAGCCGCTAGCAGAAAGAATGCGCCCGCAAACGCTATCCGACTTCGCGGGACAAGAAAAAATTCTGCGCGGCACGCTCGGCAAAATGATTTCTCAAGGTCAAACGCCGTCGCTAATTTTTTTCGGCGCACCTGGTACCGGCAAGACAACCTTAGCTAAAATTATCGCGAACACGACTAAAAGCAATTTCATCAAAGTCAATGCGGCTCTGTCCGGAATTGCTGAACTGCGCGGGATTGTCAAAGAGGCTCAAGACCAGCGCAAATTTTACGGCAAGCAGACGATTTTATTTATAGATGAAATTCACCGTTTCAACAAAGGTCAGCAAGATTTTTTGTTGCCTTACGTCGAAGACGGGCGGATAATTCTAATCGGCGCGACGACCGAAAATCCTTTCTTTGAAGTCAATGCCGCGCTCCTTAGTCGCGTGAAAATCGTTCGCCTTGAAAAACTTTCGACCGCCGATATTAAGAAAATTTTACTTCGCGCAGTCGAACAGGAAAAATTTATCGTCGAGGAACGCGCCTTAGATATTATCGCGGATTTTTCGGACGGTGATGCGCGTATGGCTTTAAATCTTTTGGAGCAAGCGTCATTCAGCGAAAAAATTTCCGTCGAAACTTTAGGCGAACTTTTAGGCGAAAAAATTCGTCGCTACGACAAAAAAGGCGATAATCACTACGACACGGCGAGCGCGTTTATAAAAAGTATGCGCGGTTCCGACCCAGACGCGGCGATTTATTATCTTGCCAAAATGATTGACGGCGGCGAAGATGTGAAATTTATTGCGCGGCGAATTGTCATCTGCGCGGCTGAAGATGTTGGCAACGCCGACCCGCAAGCACTAATTCTGGCAAATGCGGCGGCTCAAGCTGTTCAATTCGTGGGCTTGCCCGAAGCGCGAATTATTCTTGCGCAAGCCGTAACGTACATTGCGGCGGCTCCAAAGTCTAACGCGGCTTATCTGGCGATTGATAAAGCCCTTGCTGACGTTAAAAGCTCTCAAGGCGAAGTTCCTAAGCATTTGCGCGACACAAGCTATAAGGGCGCGAAAACTTTCGGGCATGGCGTCGGCTACAAATATCCGCACGACTTTGAAAATCATTTCGTCCGTCAGCAGTACTTGCCCGATAAGAAAATTTCAGCGCACTACTACGAGCCGACAACTCAAGGCGCAGAAGCGGCGATTAAACGACGGCTTGAAAATCTCTGGCGAAATTGAAAAGCGACCGGCAATTAGCCGACCGCTTTTTTCCTTAAGTAACGCATTAAATATTTTCTTTGGCAACGGCAACGAGTTTCTCGAAAGCTGCCGCGTCATTGACTGCAAGTTCCGCCATCATTTTTCTATCGACGGCAACGCCAGCTTTAGTCAAGCCGCAAATAAGCTTGCTGTAAGAAATGCCGCTCAAACGAGCTGCCGCATTGATTCTGGCAATCCACAGGCGACGGAATTCGCGCTTTTTGACTCTGCGGTCGCGGTGCGCGTATTGTCCCGCCTTCATAATCGATTCATTAGCTTTTTTAAATTGTTTACTCCTCGCGCCGCGATAACCTTTAGCGAGCTTGAGGATTTTTTTATGGCGTCTGTGGGCAGTGACGCCGGTCTTTACTCTTGGCAAAGTAATCTCCTCCTTTTTAGGTTTTAGCTTACAGCTTCAAGCTTTAAGGGATTTTCCTAAAAGCTTAAACCTTATACCTTAAAGCTATCATGCGTAAGGAAGCATTTTCCTAACGCGAGCATGATCCGCCGCCGAAGCGAGCGTTGCCTTGCGGAGATTTCTCTTGCGTTTACGAGTTTTCTTTTCCAAAATATGGCTCTTGTAAGCTTTATTGCGTTTGAATTCGCCGCTACCGGTCACGTGAAAGCGTTTAGCTGTTGCTCGATGCGTCTTGATTTTGGGCACCAGTGTCCCCTCCTTTTGTCGTTGTTTTCTTAGTCTTCTGCGCCTTTTGTGCCTTAGGAGAGAGAATCATTGTCATATTCTTGCCCTCAAGTTTGGCGGTGCGCTCGACTGTCACGACATCTTCCAGAGCTTTGGCGAGACGAGTCAAAACTTCGCTCCCTAATTCGGGGTGCGACAATTCGCGCCCGCGAAACATAATCGTCACCTTGACTTTGTTGCCCTCTTCGATAAAGCGTTGAGCATTTTTCAGCTTGACTTCAAAGTCATGTTGTTCAATGTTCGGGCGGAGTTTGACTTCCTTAATCGTGATTATCTTCTGCTTTTTGCGGACTTCTTTTTCGCGCTTTTGTTGTTCATAACGATATTTGCCGAAATCCATAATGCGGCACACCGGCGGTCTGGCTTTGGGCGCGACCTCGACTAAATCAAGATGTTTGTCCTCGGCAAGTTTAAGCGCATCCCGCGTGAGCATAACGCCGAGCTGTTCGCCATTCGCGTCGGTCACCCGCACTTCGCGAATACGAATCTCCTCATTGATCCTCAAAGTTTCCCTACTGATAGAAATACACCTCCTACGGCGCGTTCAAAAAAATTAAAGGCGGCTTGTAAGCCACCCGCGATTCTCACCATAAATAAATCACTTGCAACCGCGCCAACGCATTTAAGGTCGGCGGGTGAGAAGCACAGGCTCCTGCTTAACGCGCAAAAATATATCACAGCCGCTAAACTCTGTCAAGAAAACAATCTTGCAAGTATGCAAATTTAGTGTTAAAATCTGCGAAAGTTTTTTAAGCGGAGGATTTGTAATGAATGGCAGTGAGAATGGTTACGCAGGCGCATTATTTTTCGCGCTGATAAGTTTGGGTGCGGTCTTGAAGATTGATAATTTTACAGGCATAATGATTGGTGCGGGCGGCGCGATTTTGGCGGCGATTAGTTTAAGATACGCCCTCAATAAATCCGCGCAGGCGACCGAAGAAAATCATCAGCGCATGGAAGTTCAATTTCAACAGCTCCGTACGAAAATTATCGAAACTTCTTCCGAAACTTCAAATGCAATGAATTCGCTAGGCGAAGTCGCGCAACTCCTTAAGGACAATTTGAAAATTATCCGTGAGCAGTCAAATAATTTAGAAAATCTGATAAGCCTTGTTAAAAGCTTTGAAGAAATTCATTTAATGCTTGCTAGTCTCAAGGAAAATTCTTCTACGCTCAACGTCGAAATTGAAGAAAACTTTTCAGCACTCAATATCGAACTTGAAAAAGATTTTTCAGCACTCAATGCCGAACTCGAAAAATTTTCTATCGCTATTCAATCGCAAGAAAAATTCTCCGACTCCGAAGGGCTTAAAAAGTTAATCGCCGTCGAAGAGGTAAACAAAGCTAACCTTCAGAGTGTCTTGAAAATTTTAAATTTCGTCGCGCAGATAATGAAAGCTCCGGCTTATGGAAAATCACTCGAGAGAATCAACTCGACGATTGAAAAGCTCGCCGCGCAGAAAAATCCGACTTATGCTAAAGAGCTTAAAGAAATTCATTCTGCGCTTGAAAATCTCGGCACGCTGAAAATTTCTGCCGACGACGCCAATAAAAATCTTTCTGAACTTATCGGAATTAGCGGTGCACTTTCAAGGAGTTTCACGACGACCCTTGACGATTTGCGACTTGATATGGTCAAACTCGCTGCCAGACTTGAAGAGATTAACACCTTGATAAATAAAAATATTCGTGTCAAATAAAAATGCGCCTGTCGCGGCGCGGAAAATTCAAAAGGAGCGGACAAAATGATTTTACCTGTTGAAGTCGATATTTTCGGCATTATGGAAGAAAATGCTTATTTCTTTATCGACGACGAAACTCGTAGCGGATTTTTAATCGACCCCGGCGCAGAGGCCGACGAACTTTTGAAAATAATTGACCGTGAAAAGTTCGCGATTGAAAAAATTCTGTTGACGCATGGGCATTACGACCATATCGGCGCGGCTAATGCCATTCAACGCGCTTTGAAAATTCCAATCTGCATGGGCAAGGGCGGCAATTTTTACGCTAGCGACACCGCCAATAACGGCTCGAAATTTTTTGAGCAGGCAATAATTCTTGACGACATTACAATTCTTGACGAAAACGCCGAAATTTTCTTGTCTGCTAATCCGAAATTTACTTTGAAAGTTATCGCCGCGCCTGGACATACGCTCGACGGAACGATTTACTATAGCGAAAAGAATTCTGTAGCATTTGTCGGCGATACGATTTTTTATGGCGGACACGGGCGCACCGATTTAGCGGGCGGAAGTGAGCGCGATTTAATAGACACGATTATAAATAAAGTTTTCGCTTTGCCCGACGAGACAACTTTACTTTGCGGGCATGGTGCGCCAACTTCCGTAACCGCTGAAAAGAATCGTCCATGGTACCGGTTTTAAATATCGGCTTCGACGCCGTGACTATCGAAAACGCCTAAAATTTCTTTGAGCTTAGTTTTTTTGGGGTTATAATCGATAGTGGTTTCGCCGTCATGCGCGTGAATATGGACATAGAGGACGCCCGCAAGTCCGAGCAAATTTTTTTCGATAGCCGCCGCATTGTCAGGAGTATAACCAATGGCGGTAAATTGCAAGCGGGTATTGCCGCCATTTTCGCCGCAACCGCATTCCTTACACATTTTCAAAACACCTCGCAGAAAATTTTTACCGCCGAATTATAACGCGCTGAAAATTCTTTCACAAGCCCCCGCGCAGGTTCGGCGCAGAAAGGAAATTTCTATGACGAAAATTTTGTTAGTCTTCATAGGCGGCGGTTTAGGCGCGGTGTGCAGATTTTTAGTAACGACGGCATTAGCGGGCAAGCTCGGAAATTTTCCGCTCGGCACGCTGACTGCAAATTTTTTCGGTAGCTTGTTAATGGGTTTAGTCTTGGGAATTTTGGCGGGGCGATTTGATTCAATCAGATTATTCGTCGCAGTAGGATTTTTGGGAGGGTTCACGACGTTTTCTAGCTTTTCGGCTGAAACTCTCGCGCTGATTCAAAACGGGCAAATTTTCGCGGCGATAGCAAATGTTTTAGTAAGTGTAGTCACGGGCTTAATCGCCTGCGCGGCTGGATTAAAAATAGGAGGAATTTAAATGGCAAAAGCATTAATAATCATTGACATGCAAAACGATTTCATCACGGGACCGCTCGGCACAAAAGAGGCGCAAGAAATGTTACCGCGTCTTGTGGAAAAGTTGGAAGCAATCGTCGAAGAAGGCGCGGTAGATTTAATCTTCACGCAGGACACTCACGCCGATAATTATCTTGACACGCAGGAAGGCAGAAATTTGCCCGTCCCGCACTGCTTGAAAAAAACTGACGGCTGGCAAATAGTTCCTGAACTGCAGAAATTTACGCCGCGAGCTAAAGCGGTTATTGAGAAAAAAGCATTCGGCTCGACGCGCTTGCCGTCACTGATTAAGCCTTATGAGGTCGTCGAGTTCGCGGGCGTCTGTACAGATATTTGCATAATATCAAACGCGCTTTTAATCAAGGCGTTTTATCCCGAACAGCGCATACAAATCGACGCGGCTTGTTGCGCAGGCAGTACTCCCGAAGCTCATCAAAAGGCACTTGACGTTATGCGGAATTGTCAATGCAGGATTATTAACGAATGACTAATCCAATTGCGTATTGGCATATATTAAGCTACTGAAATTAATAGCGAAGTGCCCGTAATTAAGCCAACTTTTGCATTAAACTTTTTTGACTTTTAGTTATCGAATCGATACGGACTGCAGACAAGGCGCAGACAACAAAAAAGCCGCCCGAAGGCGGCAATTTCCTTTTCATATATGGTTTTTAAAGGCGTCTAATGGTGACGCGCTCACCTGTATAACTTTCAAGCCAATCGGCTCGGTGTCAGTGTATTGCCACATAT
>ODAI010137616.1_pt1 | contig 71022 bp, 54 predicted proteins | sample 1539321 | NCBI WGS metagenome assembly ODAI01 (sample SAMN02144231, study PRJEB22623) | gut metagenome | biome: sheep rumen | host: Ovis aries | place: New Zealand
ATTGGAGAAGATATCGTTTCCGGAAGAAAAACTCCGTATTCTTTTGTAATAGATATTGAAAGCGGTGAAAAAATAGACGGTAATTATACCGGAAAAGAAACCTTAACTTCCGATATGGTTTCGAACCTAACCAAAATAATGAAATGGTTGGAGCAGGTTGAAGGTGTACCGGTAGATATAGAATTTTTAATAAAAGATGATATTATATATATAGTTCAGGTAAGACCGATAACGACACTTGAAAATGATTTGGATTTGGGAGAAGAACAAGAAGAAGAAATAACCGATGATTCCGAATCGGATACGAAAATACCCTCAGCCGGTTCCGATGAAGAATATGTTTCTCAATTTGAAGTTATAGAACCCGTCGAGAAAGTTTCCGGAACAGATGAACTAACGGAAGAAACAGACAGCGATGAAGAAGATTTTATAGAGGAAGAAGATGACGGTTATCCGAAAGCAAAAGGAAGCTCGAAAAAATCAAAATCATCTAAATCAAAAAAGAAAAATAAAAAAAGTAAAAAGAAAGGAAGTAAATCGTCATCAAGATCCGTAAGAACAACATCAAGTTCTTCTTCTTCCGTAAACGACAATGATATTCGTCAACCTGCAGGATATTCTTTAGATGATATAATAGACGGTTTTACAAAATTAGCACAATCTAAAGATTCTTTTGACAGTTCTTTAGAGATAAGCGAGAAACAAATAAAAGAAGTTCTTTCAAGAGCAGGTTTATCCAAACAAGAAATAGATAAAATAGATTTTAGTGAAGGGTTACCTGATTATGTCGTTACATTATTGAAAAACAGAAATTCTCAAGTTACGGGAACAACGATAGATCCGAGAAAGAGTTTGATGGAAAATTTAAAAGAACATCCTATATTGTTTGCTATGGCTGTAGAAACTTTTATGAGAGTTTACGATAAAGCCCTTGGAGATAATGCAACTTTCGGAGATCTTTTGTCTTATATAGAACTAAGATATGCTAAAAGACTTTATGAGGCAACATGTACCGATTTAAGAGGTTATTTCGGTGAAATATATTTGATAAACACTTTAATAGCGGGAATAATTCCCGATAAAAGAGCAGGACCTATAATAATAAGACCGGAGTTACCTTCCGATAATACAGGAAGAGGATTTGATATATATGATATAAACAGAGTTAAAATACAAGTGAAAACGGGCGGAAGCGAAATTGTTCGTCATCATTTCTCCAGGTATTGGGCTCCGTCTTCAAGAAGTACCGAACAAGGTATGATTGCAATACCTGTAATAACCACAAAAAATGTAAAAAATAATAGTTTTTCAAGAGATAACAGAGTTCAAGGTATGGATGTTACTACGGAAACCGTAACAAAGTTTGCTCATGAATTTGTTTCCGCTTTGCATGGTATTGCCTTTAAGAGAAGTAATCCTGCAATAAGAAATTTAAAACTTTCGGAATTAATCGATAACTTTAAAGGTTTTGATACCGAAAATCCCATGACTGTTGATGAATTATTGGATTTGTTAAACAAAAATCAAACAACTGTCGCAAAAAAAACAAAAACAAGCACGAGAGTTATTCCGGTAAATAAAGTAATAGATGTTAATCCGAGAAGAATAAATGTAGACATTGTTGTAAATCAGGATATAGTTGTAAATGTAAATTCCGAACAAATAGATGTTTTATATATTGATGGCGGACAAATTTTTCTTAATGAAGAAGATAAAAAGGAAATTCCGAAAGAAGATTATTCTCTATATGGTATAGAAAATGTTGAATATGATGAAAACGGGAATGTTGCTTATGTGACATTTAAAGAAGGAGTTACATTCAGCAATTTGACGATTGACGGAATGCCTAAAGGCTCGGAAGAAAACAATGTTTCTTTTTCGGATGAAATCGAGGGTTTGAATGCAGATACACAAACGGAAGGATATATAGATGTATATCTCGACGGAGATGTTGATGAAATTTGTCATTTGATAAAGAAAGCCGCAACAGAAAACAAATTAGCGGTTTTCCATTTGTTTAAAGAAGGATTTAAAACTTCTCAATTAACTCCAAGTCAACTTTTATATGTATATAAACAAGCGGTGTCATTAATTTCAAACAGGTTTCAATTATCGGATATTTTTTCACATGCTTTTGACGATTCTCAATATACCGACTATGGTATAGATTTCTTCTTTGAAGAAATATTAAAAAATGCATTAATTCGCGGAAATTTCGGAATGTTCGAAGAGCCTGTAGCTTTGCATATTAAATTGGATGAAGATTCTAATTTGTCAGGATTTTCGGTTTATAATAAGTCAAATGAGGGACAAATTTATAAACATAAAGAAGTTTTGGCAAGAGCATCACATTTTATGTTTACCGGTGATAGCAGAAGTACCGATATAATGCTCAACAACCCGGTAAGAAAGTATACTTTGGATGAAGTTGCCATAAACGGAACGGAATTCAAAAAAGCGGAAGTTTCTTTAAGAGATGTTATTGATATGGAATTGTATCACTTGGAACAAGATTATAAACAATCTCAAGAAAATGTTTCCATTAAAGATATAGCTTTACAATCCGATACTACTGTTAATGAATTATACAGATTGGGCTTTGAAAAATATAAAAAACAATATTTATCCGAAACAGGCAAAACGGAAATCGAACTCACATTTGAAGAGTTGATATCCATAGATGAAAAAGCAGAAAAATACAGATACACTTTTGAAGGTTTAATCAAAGGTGTAGGATTAGAAAAGTTTTCGTTCTTTTCAAAAAATTTCTTGCCCGCCCACAGCAAAGCATCAATACCAATGATAGTGGCTGCTACGGTAATAAGATTGTTGTCGATAGGTGTCGGAATGGTAGTTACAGAATTTGCTTTCTCTTTGTTGCCCGAGATTTTTTCAGCTGTTATACCTTCCGCATTTATGTCGGTATCACCGGTTATTTATGCGGCAATATCTGCGGCTGTCGGTGCAGTATCTGCGTTAATTTCAAGCTTATCAATGCATTTCTTATGGAATGTTCTTGCCGTTAAAACAAACAATAAAAATTTTGTTCTCCAAACAGATATGTATGCAACGGACAGTTCCGAAAAAGGAAAGTTTTTTAATCATCCGTTGTCTAAAATTTTAAAACCGATAAATTTAAGTAAAGAAATTAAAGACAGTGAAATACCGTCGACTTTTGTTGAACAGGCAAAACTTAGCGGTGCACAATTTATTTCGATTTACGATCTTGTAAGATATCTTGGAAAATTAAAGAAAAAAGATTTTAGAAATAATGAAGGAATTGAAAAATACAGATCACCGATCGGATATGTTCATTTTATGCACAGACAGGCTTTTGAAAATGAAAAGAAATTTGTTGAAAACAGTTTCGGATTTGCTTTGGGATTAAGTTATGTTCCTGTTTTTGAAGGATCAAAAAGAAAAGTAAATTTAGTTCGCGGTATTTGCGAAAGAAACGATTTGGTTTCTTGGGAAAGAGGTTATGAGTATTTTTACGGGAAGGAGTATTCCGCAAAGAGAACAGAAGAGTATATGGATGAAGTAAGAGCATTAACTTTGGAATATAATAAAAAAATAGTTTTCTTCTTGCCGAGAAATTTATTTTCGCACGATTTTTCGTTTAAAACAAGAGAAGAACTTGAGTATATACAAAAACATCCGGAACTTTGGGAACATGTTGTTTTTGTTTTCGGAACATACGATTGTCTGAATATACAAAGTGAAGATGTCTTTAATAAGTATTTTAATGATAACGGCACCGTTGAAGATGAAATGAGATTCTTTTCTACAATGAAAAGACTTCTTTCGACTCCCAACCATTTTATGGAAAGGAAAAATAATTTAATTACAAAGTTAGAAAGCAAAGGACTTATGAAATTTTTCAAAAATACATTTTCTTTATCTTTAGACGGAATGATTAAGACTGTAGAAGTTTTAAGAGAACTTGAATATTCTAAAAAACAAAACGGTATAGAAAATACCGATGCCGTATCAAGATTAAGAACCGATATTGAAGAAAATAACAGAAGACAGGTATGCTTTATATGTACGGCAAATATAAACAGAAGTGCAGTTTCTCATTTGTTATTTGAAGACAGATTATCAAAATTAGGTGTGGATAATATTTCCGTGGTTTCCGCGGGATTATTACCTGTGTCCGAAAAGAGTACGGACGCAATGCTTACTTTAGGACAAGATTACAAAAAAATACTTGAAGATTTTGATGTCGATCCCGATCTTATAGAAAATTTCCGTTCGGAAGAATTTTCCAAAAAGCATGCAGCTTCCGACTATTTCATTGTTGTAAGTCAAAAGCATAAAAATGTGTTAATGGAAAGATACAATATCAGTCCGGATAAAATTCTTTTATATTCGGATCTTGATCCCGAATTTAAAGAAGATGCTTTACCGGATCCGCAAAAATTAAAAATATCCAAAGCAGATATGGTTAAATTGGTTAGCAGTATCTTCGACAATTCATTATTCAATATCGTGTCTGTTTTGAAGTTGGATAAAATAGCAACTGCCATTATGAGAATAAAATCAAAAATTACACAACATGTGTCTATAAATTATAAAGATATTAAGTCTTCGGATATAGAACAATTGACGAATATTTTGGAAAGAGCTGATCAACAGTCAGAACAATCGAATTTAATAGATGTTTACATTATCGAAGATATAGAGCAGTTAAAAGATAGGTATGAATTGATAAACACCGGAATAAAAGCAGATGGCGTAAGTATATATAAAATAAAGGTGGGAAGAACTTTGGTATATGGTGCTAAAGGTATTCCGAGACTGAAAACGGTTAAAACAATAAATGAAACGGAACAAATAAAAGAAGATGTGAAATCGATACTTTCCATAACCGGAGAAATAGAAACCGACGGAATAATAGTAAGAAACGGAGAAGGTATAGGATTAAATGAAGGTCTGTTGGAAATAGGTGCTATGGAATTATACGGGAAAACCGAACAAGAGGAAAAAGATTTTATGTTGTCGTGCTTAGAAATAAACAGAGCAATGGGAATAATGTTCGGACAAAAGACGATAATCGGATTGGAAAGTATGGGTGAAACAGAGTTAGATAAGTTGAAAACAGCATTGGAAAAAGGAAGAATGAGAAAAGTTATAACGGAAGCACAATTCAAAAAATTAAATTTAAGTGTAGAATATATATCCGATTTAAGACAAAACGGTATAGAAATCTATTTGGATAAAATAGATAAATCAAAAGAGGATATGCCCAATTATGAAGCAATGGGAATATCAGGAGAAATAATAAGAGATAAAGACGGTATAAAAATAAAAGATTACGGTATTGGTGATGAGGTGGAAATTAAAGAAATTTTAACGAATCCCGATAACATAGAAAAAGAAATAATAACTTCCGATAAGCCGTTAATGATAGGTGTAGATGTTTTAATAGAACATTTTGTTAAACAAAGAAATATAAAGACCGTTCAAAGAGAATTTGCGGCATTATTCTTAGGAAAAATAAAAATGAATTTGAAATTGGGAGAACTTACATCGGAAGATATGGAAAGGATAATATACAATGTAGATTATAATAAAATTCCCGAATTAAATTTATCGGAACCGTTACAGGAATACAGTAAAGAAGATATACAAATAAAATTAAACTCTCTGCTTATGAATATAGATGAAAACAGTGAAATAGGAATAATATTAAATACTATTCGCAGAAGTAAAAATTTGAAAGAGGGACCGCTTACGGAAATAATCAAAGAAAGAATTTTGGCAAAAACAGCCTTGTCGAAACAGAATAAAGAGTTCGGTTTAAAAGATAAGAATTTAGAGAAATTGTTAGGACATATGTTGATGTTACAACTTGATAACAGCGATAAAAACGGAACTAATTTTATGTATAAATCCAAAGATGATAAACAAGAAAGGGAAATGAACGGAACTAAAGAAGATATTGCAGGTAAGATAACGGCAGAAAGGAAAATAGTTGATTCCGAAAAAAGTGCAAGAAGGGATGTTGCAATAAATACTATAATACAAATAATATTAATATACGGTGACGATTATAAGAACAAACAGGTAACCTTAGAGAAAAAAGAAGATCTTATTACAGGTTGCAGAGCAATGTTAGCCGCCGCCTAACGGCAGAAGATTGGATGATTAGAAGAATGGAAGAATAGATGTGTAATGATAAAAAAACAGGTAAAATGATTCTTTTACCTGTTTTTTTGGTATAATTATTTTATCGTTGTGTCATCCCGCACTCGATGCGTGATCTCTTAGTTAAAATAGTCGTTAAACTATAAGCTTTAAGCTATAAGCTGTAAGCTTTTTTATTTGGAGTATGAAATGATTACTTTTTTAGTCGGACTTTTAATTTTATTTGTCGGGTATCTTACATATTCGAAATATGTTGAAAAACAGTTTGAACCGGACGACAGACCAACACCGGCTTATGCAATAAACGACGGTGTGGATTTTGTTCCGTTAAGCACCAAAAGAAATCAAATGATACAGTTGTTAAGTATTGCGGGTATGGGACCGATTGTAGGTGTTATACAGGGAATTTTGTTCGGTCCGATAGCATTTCTTTTAATTCCGTTAGGTTGTATCCTTATGGGTGCGGTTCACGATTATGCCGCAGGTATGATATCTATGAGAAATAACGGAATGCAGGTTACGGGATTAATACAAAAATATTTAGGCAAAAGTTGGTATTACATATTTTTCGGAATAATTGCAATAATGATGCTTCTTGTCGCTGTAGTTTTTGTTTATACTTCCGGAGATTTAATAGCTTCAAAGTTTTTTAATGTTTCGGATTTTTCTTTAAGTAATAATACAATTTTATATATTTACGGTGCGATAATAGCTTATTATATGTTTTCAACAATGTTTTCGATAGATAAAATTATAGGAAATCTCTATCCTGTACTCGGCCTTATTTTAATTATCGGAACTCTTCTTGTTGTTGTAGGCTTTTTTATAAAAGGGGTAAATTTACAGGAAATAGATTTTACTCATCTTAATATGCATCCTAAAAAACTTTATTTGATACCTATATTTTTTATGACAATCAGTTGCGGACTTTTATCGGGTTTTCATTCCACACAATCAACAATAATTGCAAGAACGGTTAAGCACGAAAAAGAGGGGAGAAAAGTTTTTTATGCGATGATGTGCGTGGAATCTTTTATCGCTATGGTTTGGGCTGCCGCATCAATGACGGTTTACAGCTTAAATATTGTTCCGGAAAAATTTATAGGTCAAATTCCCGCAATACAAATTATTACGGAACATTTTGTTCCTTCTTATTTGGCTTTTATAGTTATAATTGCAATAGTAGTATTGCCGATAACTACGGGAGACACTTCTTTAAGAGCTTTAAGGTTAACATTGTCGGATGCATTTAAAATAAAACAAACGAAAGTTGCCGGAAGATTTTTAATAAATATTCCGGTATTTTGTGCGGTTTTATTTTTATTATATGTAGTAAAATCTCAACCCGACGGATTTGCTCTTGTTTGGAGATATTTTATGTTTGTTAATCAGTTGATAGTTTTACCTACATTTTTCTATGCAACTATATATTTATATAGAAACAAAAAGAATTATTTCATTACATTATTACCGGGCTTACTTTTTGTTTACATAGATATGCTTTTTATATTAAATGCAAAAATCGGTTTTAATTTAAGTTATACTCTTTCGAGTATAATTGCATTGATTCTTGTAGGAATAAGTATGTTTTGGTTATCAAAGAAACTTGTAAAACAAGGAAAATAAAATGAATATAACTTTTGAACAAGTAGTTACGGAAGAACAAATAAAAGTTTTGGCGGATACGGCAAATATCGTTTGGCACGATGCATTTAAAGAAATTTTAACATTGAAACAAATTGAATATATGATAGAAAAATTTCAATCTTTTAATGCATTGACTGAAGCAATAAATAAAAACGGATATGAATATTATTTAATAAAAGCAGATAATAATGTTGCCGGATATACCGGGCTTCACGAAGAAAACGGAAAAATGTTTTTAAGTAAACTTTATATTTTAAAAGAATACAGGGGAAAACAAGTTGCATCAAAAGCTTTTGAATTTATTGAAAATTTAGCAAAGGAAAAAAAATTAAAATCCGTTTGGTTGACGGTAAACAAAAACAATAATCATGCAATAGAAGTTTATAAACATAAAGGTTTTGTTGTGATAAGAAAACAAGTTGCCGACATCGGTAACGGTTTTGTTATGGACGACTACGTTTTTGAAAAAAATTTATAATTTACAATTTATAATTTATAATTAATAAAAAAAAGGAAGAATATTTTCTTCCTTTTTTTTGTATGTATATACTAATTACCATACCATTGTATAATTTCGGACTTCAATCCGGAATCTATTAAAAATCTGTCCGAAGGATACCAAAATTACTAATTGCTAATTACTAATTGTTTTTCTTAAAGCTTGCTTTCACCAATGCAGCTTCTTTTTCCGGTGTTCCTATGGAAATCGTAAAATCTGTTTCTGAATTGTTTTGAACTTTTGCCGTTACAATGTTATCTTGTATAAAAACGGGTTTCTTAAAATTTATTTCCATTTCATCTAAAATATGATCTTGTTTAAATTGTTGAGTAAATGTTTCCATTGCCCACATAGGGTAAACACAATTGTTTACATGTCCGTTACTGTCTATATCATCTTCTCTTATTTGTATTTGCTTTTCCGAATTTATTTGTTCGGGAGAATGAATTTTTGCAAAATCCGTATTTATTGCTCTTTCCGGTAAAACATCATAAGTGAGGTTATAACTGTCGAATTTTATAGGTCTCATTTTTATTGTATCTATCATTGCCCACTGGCTTGAAGCGGCAATTAAAATATTTCCGTTAACATCTTTTATAAGAAACTCTCTTATTGCAAGTATGGGCGTTCTTGCACATGGCCATGTTTCAAGTGTTATTTTGTCAAAAATTTTCGGTAAAGAAAATATTTTTATGTGATAACCTCTGCCTATCCAAGCTAAATGATTTTGTTTATAAAAAGTGTATCCTACATTAAGTTTTTCGGCATGAGCGTCCGCCATATCCTGTAACAAGTGAAATATACTTATAATTTTTAGTTGTTCGTTCCTGTCACATTCATAGTTTGATATTGTATGTTCTTTAATAAGTTTTTCCATGATAATACTCCGAATAATTTTCTTGGTATTATACAAAATAAAAAATTTTTTTAATAATAAAAGGTAATATATTGCTGTATATGGTGCATTTAATTATTATTTGATTTTTCAATACAAATTGACTATAATATATAGTAAGAATATTAAAAAAAATGTTGTTTATATAAAGGGGGATAGTATGGCTATAAAGTCTTTTGTATTAGATACAAATGTTTTGTTGCACGACCCTGACTCAATGTTTGCTTTTAAGGATAATAAAGTAGTTATTCCTTTAACGGTAATTGAGGAATTAGATAATTTTAAAAAACTTAACGATGAAAGAGGTAGAGGAGCAAGATTAATTTCCAGAAGATTGGACGATTTAAGATCAAAAGGAAAATTAACGCAAGGTGTTCCTTTAAAAAACGGCGGTACTCTCGTTATAGAAATGATACATAAAGTAGAGTTTCCGGAAGAGTTTACCGTTTCCAAATCGGATCATCAAATATTGTCTATAGCATTATACCTTAAACAAAAAGGCGAAAATGTTATATTCATAACAAAAGATATCAATTTAAGAATAAAAGCCGAAATTTTGGATATTGTAACACAAGATTACGAAAAATCTAAAGTTAAAATAGATGAAATTTACAGAGGCTGGAAAGAAATTCAGGTTTCGCCTGAAAAAATAGATAAATTTTATAAAAACGGTAAAGTTGATGTTCCTAAAAATGTAGAATTTTATGCAAACGAATTTGTATATTTAAAAGACGAAAACGGAACATCAAAAAGTGCTTTAGGTAAATATGTTGCCGATAAAAAAATTATACAACCTTTATTTCATATAAATTCTCAACCTTGGGGATTAAAACCGTTAAATATCGAACAAAGATTTGCTTTTGAGCTTTTGTTATGCGACGATATTTCGTTGGTTACTCTTATAGGTTTGCCCGGTGCGGGAAAAACTTTGCTTGCACTTGCTGCAGGTCTTCAAAAAACGGTTGAAGAAAGACAATTCAGAAGACTTTATATCGCAAGACCTATAATTCCTATGGGTAAAGATATCGGTTTCTTGCCCGGAACAAAAGAAGAAAAACTTTCTTCTTGGATGGGTGCAATAAACGATAATCTTGAATTCTTAATGGATAAAGGTCACGAAGATTCTAAGGTAGATGAAAAGATAGATTATTTGTTTGAGTCGGGGCAGATAGAAGTGGATTCTCTTACATACATAAGAGGAAGATCTTTACCGAAACAATATATAATAATAGATGATGCTCAAAATTTAACGCCTCATGAAGTAAAAACAATTATTTCAAGAGCAGGTAACGGAACTAAGATAGTTTTAACGGGAGATCCTTACCAAATAGATAGCCCTTATTTGGATGCATCATCTAACGGGTTAACTTACTTGGTTGACAGATTTAAAGGACAATCGGTATTCGGGCACTTAATGTTCTCTAAGAGTGAAAGAAGTGTCCTTGCTGCATTGTCATCGGAGTTGTTATAAAAAATGTCTCAAAAAGAATATTTTGTTGATTTGCACATACATACATGTTTTTCAGATGGAATTTTTACACCGGAACAAGTAGTAGAATATGCTTCAAGAGTCGGACTTTCGGCAATAAGTATTACCGATCATGATACGGTTGACGGAGTACAAGAGGCCGTTGATGCAGGCAAAAAATACGGGATGGAAGTTATATCCGGTATAGAGTTGTCTGCCGAATTGGATAATGTAACCAAAACCGAAATGCATATTTTGGGATATTATGTAAATTGGAAATCAAAATCTTTTAATGAAGCACTTTCCGTATTTAAAAAAGTAAGAATTCAAAGAGCAAAAGATATCTTCGAGAAATTAAAGAAATTAAATATTGAGTTGGATCCGGAAGGATTAATTTCAGGTGTGGGTGATAAGGTTATCGGTAGACTTCATTTTGCCAAAGCAATGCTTGAAAAAAATTATGTTTCTTCCATATCGGAAGCTTTTCAAAAATATTTAGGGTTGGATAAACCCGCTTATGTTCCGAAACATTATATATCACCTAAAGATGCAATCTCTCTTATTATAAGAGCAGGCGGTATTCCCGTATTGGCACATCCTTATTACGGACATTACAGCAACAAAAATATTTTTAAAGGACTTATCAATGACGGTCTTATGGGAATAGAAGCATGGCATACAAGTCATCCTCCGCATATCGTTAAGAAATTTTTATCAATCGCGGATGAGATGAATTTGATAGCGACCGGCGGTTCGGATTGTCACGGAGCTTACGGTAAAAATGCTGCTCCTCTAATCGGAAAAATGAAAGTTCCTTACACCGTTTTGGAAGCATTGGAAGCAAAGAAAAGACAAATAGAAGAAAAAAACAGTACACTTCTGTAGGTGTTAATCATATAGTTATGAAATCTATAAACAAAAATCTTTTTTTAAAAACTTTGGAATGTCCCGTGTTTGCATGGCATTTGTATCGCGGGCTTGTTCCTAAAGATAATTCTTTAACCGACGATTTTTTAATAATGGAAGCGAAAAAAATTCACGATATGGCAAAAATGTTGTTCCCCGACGGAATACAAGTTTCGGGAAAATTCGAAGAAGCATTGCAGCAAACAAAAGATTTAATCAAAGATAAAACAGTAAAAACAATTTTCGAACCTGTTTTCGAATACGACGGTTTTGTCGCAAAAGCGGATATTTTGCACAGAACGGGAAATAATCTATGGGAAATAATAGAAGTTAAGTCGGGAAATAAGTGGAAACATAAATATATATCCGATACAGCTTATATAAGTTTAATTGCATCAAAAACAATCCCGTCGATATCAAAGGCAACTTTATATTTATTATCAAAAGATTTCAGGTTGGGAAATTCAATTGAGGAACTTTTTAATGAAGTGGATTGCAGTTTCGATGTGTTTACCAAAGCGGAAGATTATTCCATTTTGTTGGATACCGTAAAAGATGTTTTGTTCGCCGAAGCTCCGAAAAAGAAAAAACTTAAAATGCCTTGCAAAAATTGTTCTTTGTTTAAGCAATGCACGGGAGAAGGGATAGAATATCATATTTTTGATTTACCGAGACTTTCTCAACTTGTTTTTAATAAGTTATGTGAAAATAAAATATACGATATCAAAAATTTACCCGAAGACATAGAACTGACACAAATGCAAAAAGTTGTAAAAGATTGTGTTATTAACGATAAAATATATGTAAGTTTCGATTTAAAAACGGAACTTGAAAAAATAGTGTTTCCGTGTTATTACTTGGATTTCGAATCTGTTATGACGATATATCCTTTATATAACAATATTGCTCCGCATACTCAGGTTTTAACACAATATTCAATACATAAGTGTGATGCAATAGAACATATTATTGACCATTTCGAATATATTGCCGACCACAAACAGGATTGCAGAAAACAAATTGCAAAAAAACTTATAGAAATATTGGGAACGCAAGGCAGCATTATTACTTATTCTTCCGCAGAAAAACAAATAATAGAAAAACTTGCTGTTCTTTATCCTGAACTTGCACAACAGTTGGAAGCAATAACGGAAAGAATTGTAGATTTTGAACAAATACTCAGAACAAACTATTACGATAAACGGTTTCACGGCAGAACATCAATAAAAAAAGTTTTGCCGGTAATGATACCGCAAATGAATTATAGCGAATTGGAAATAGGTGAAGGAGATGTTGCATTGTCTGCATTTGCATATATGGCTATGGGTTTATACGACGACGAAAAAGTAAAAGAAACAAAACAAAACCTTTTAAAATATTGCGAGCAAGATACTCTTGCATTAGTTGAAATGCACAAGTTTTTATATGAAGCATCGAAAAATGTATAAAATTTTAGTACAATTTGAAATAACAACAAAAAGAGTTAAAAGACAAAATTAAAATAAAAGAGTTCTATATCAAAAAGTATATATGAATTTTATAGAAATTAGTCCGTATGCTTTCCAAAATTACTGATTACTAATTTCTAATCACAGTTCATTCGTTAATTATAAAATTTAAATTATAAATTATTGTTGTAAGGGGTATTTATGACAAATTTAAACAAGTTGTTTATGAAAGTTTTTTCTGTGATGTTGTCTGTAATGTTATTAAATGTATCTGCATTTGCAACCGGAAGGTATATGACAATTGACGAGAATTATGCAAATGGAAGTGGGAACAACTACGTTTATCTTAAGGGTAATGATAGTAGTCACTATCATAATATAGACAATTATCACGAGAATAGCGGGAGTGGAGGTGCTATTCTTGTAGAGCATAACAATATGAGCCTTCATACACGATGGGTGAGCTTTTACGGAAACTCTGCTGCACAAAACGGTGGAGCAGTAGCAATAACAAAATTCCATTATTTGCAGGATTATTTTACTGACACATATTTTTCTGCTAATTCTGCAATTGATGGTGGAGCGATATATATATCAACCGGATTTGTAAGTATACACTCATCTGGACCAGAAAAAACTGATTTCGGCGCCAATGTCAGTACCGAAGAAGGTGGTGCAATATATAATAACAGTAAATATCTTATAATTGGTACAGAAACAGATAAAGGAACAATATCTTTTCGTCTTAATAGGGCAGGAACAGCCGGCGGAGCAATATATAATTGTGATAATGCCGGAACTGAAATTGGCCAATATATAAACTTTTCAACAAATACGGCAAAGACTTTTGGCGGAGCGATTTATAACGGGCAGAATGGTAAAGTTGAAATCGATAATTATTCGAAATTTATTGATAATTCTTCCGGGAGTATGGGTGGAGCAATATACAATAAAGGAAATATGAGCATAGGTGCGTTCACAAATTTTCAAGGAAACCAAACAAGGTATTCCGGTGGAGCGATACATAATACTACAGGTAAACTTACAATTAGCAGCTATACGATTTTTAGTTTAAATAAGAGTACAGATACGAGTAATGGTAAAGGCGGAGCAATATATAATTATAATGGTTCTGTTACTCTTGATAGTTCTATAGAATTTAATGAAAATACTGCACGAGAAGGCGGAGCAATATATAATACTAACGGCGGGAAATTTAATATTGGTTCTTCAGTTGAATTTTCTTCTAACACAGCAGGTACTGCCGGCGGAGCGATATATAATCATGCTTCTTCAACGTCTACTTTCACAATAGGTAATGATGCAAGTTTTTATAATAATAAGGCATCCGTAAATAACTCCGGAGGAGCAATATATAATTATGATTCTAAAATGGAAATAGGTAATAGGGCTGTTTTTGAAGATAATAGTGCCGGATATGGCGGTGCAATTGCACATGGAGACAGAGATAATGTATCAGCAATGATAATAGGAGACAGTTCACGATTTATAAATAATACTGCAGCAAGTAGAGGCGGCGCTATAAGTTCAGATACAAATGATACATTTATACTTGGTAAAAATGCAGATTTTACAAATAATTCCGCAGGTGATTACGGCGGTGCAATAGAAAACGGAGGAAATTTTATTGTAGGTGACGGAGTAGAATTTTTTTCTAATACAGCTACAAATAAATCCGGAGGAGCAATAGCTAATTTCGGTGGTGCTTTTATGGTTGGAACAGATGCAAATTTTAACGAAAATACTGCCAAAGAAAGCGGCGGTGCAATACATAACGACAAATTTCTTGATACAAACGGAACAATTTATATCGAGTCCCGGTCAAAATTTGTGAAAAATTCTACAGAAGGAGACGGTGGTGCTATTTATAATTATGGAGGAGAAGTAATATTGGATGGCGGTTCATCTTTTTTTGAAAATATTGCGAACCAAAATGGCGGAGCAATTTATAACAAAAAAGGCGGTGAAGTAAATATCGGAATAGATTCAAACCTTCGTGTGTTTTTTTCAACAAACACGGCAAAGGGTTCAGGCGGAGCAATTTATAACGAAAATGACGGTGAAGTTAATATTGGAAAAAGTTCAAAGTTTATTGATAATTCAACTGAGAGTAGAGGGGGAGCAATATATAATGATGGATATATGAGTGTTGATGAGAATGCAGAATTCCTGGGAAATAAAACGAAGTATTATGGCGGAGCAATATGTAATTCAGGAGAACTTATAATTGAATTATATACAAGTTTTAATTCAAATAAGTGTACAGACACGAGAAATGGCAGAGGCGGTGCAATATACAATAATAACGGTTCTGTTACACTTGGTAAATCTGTTATGTTTAATGAAAATTCTGCTGTAGAAGGTGGTGCAATATATAATACTAATGCCGGAACACTTAATCTTGGTGACCAAGTTAAGTTTTATTCTAACACATCAAGTAATGGCGGTGGAGCAATTTATAATCATTCTTCTTCAACAGACATATCTGTAATAGGTAGTAATGCGGCTTTTAATAACAATAAGGCATCCGAGAATAACAGCGGCGGTGCAATATATAACTATGATTGTAAAATGAAAATAGGTACTAATGCTGTTTTTGACGGTAATACAGCCGGAGAAGGCGGTGCAATTAAACATGCGGACAGAGATAATATATCAACAATGGAGATAAATGCCGGAGCAAGCTTTACAAACAATGCAGCAAAAAGCAGAGGCGGTGCTATACATTCCGATACCGACGATAGTTTTACACTCGGAGAGAATGTTTCTTTTATGAAAAATTCAGCAGGTGATTACGGCGGAGCAATATCAATTACGAATGGTGGTTTTGGTATCGGTAGAGATGTGAAGTTTTCTTCGAATGTGGTAAGTAATGGTTCCGGTGGCGCAATAGCAAATTTTGCCGGAGATCTTGTAATTTCATATTCTGCAAATTTTTATGGGAATATTGCTAAAGAAAAAGGTGGGGCAATATATAACGACAGTTTTTCAAATACATATGGAAAAATCACTATCGCATCTAATGCTATATTTTCTTCTAATGTTGCAACAAACGGTAAAGGTGGAGCAATATATAATACAGGTTCCATTATATTAGAGAATAATGGAAAATTTATAAATAATTTGTCCGAAGATGGCGGTGGAGCAATATATAATGATAATACAGGAACAATTAGGATAGATAAAAATGTAATGTTTACCGGTAACGCATCAAATTTTGCCGGAGCAATTGAGAATAATGGAACAATAACCTTTACCGATGGAGCAATATTTAGAGACAACACTTCAGAAATTGGTGAGGCCGGAGCAATTTTAAATAACGGCACTTTGAATTTTGTAGCGGATACATGCTATGTGGAATTTACCGGAAACACGAGCGGCGGTGATCCGATTGCAATATGCAGTGATGGTGGAACAACAAACTTGTGGGTCAGTGAAAAGACATATATGATGTTTAATGATAAAATAGAAGGAGATGATTTAAGTGTAATAAATATAAATCAATCATCCGGAACACTTCCCACAAATGGTATAATAAATTTGAATGCAGATATGAGCGGATATAAAGGAACCGTGAATTTTTATAATGGAACAATAGAATTAAAATCAGCTGGAAAATGGTTCGGTGGAGATTTGACAGTTTCGAATTCACCTGTAATAAATATGGCAAACGATGTTATTTCCGAACACAATTTTAATAATTTAACAATAAATAATAGTTTGAATTTGAATGTTGATGCCGATTTGGCAAATGGTGAAATGGATACAATATCTGCATCAAATTTTGGAAATTCTTCCGGGAAAATAAAAGTAAAGGGAATAAATATATTAAGTGATATTGATAAAAATGAAATGGTAGAAATAGCATTTGCAGATGATGTATTAAAAAGAAAAGTTGAATCTGTAAATAAAGCGAGTTCAGTATTGTATAATTATAGAGTTAAATACGATGAAAATACAGGATATTTTAGATTTATAAATGGGGCTTCAACAAAAAATATGGGAACCGCAGCAAGTGCAGTATCAGCAAGTGCAGGCGGTGCGGCAACACAATCTTTGGTGGCAAACCAAGTATTTGCAAGTATGGACGGAAAAGTGTCAAGCAGTAAAAAAGCAAGTATAGATCCTTCCAATTTATATGTTTCCGCAGGAGACCAAGTGTTTGATAACAGTGGAAAAATAGAAAGAGGGTTATGGTTAAAACCGTTTATGTCACAAGAAACGGTAAAAATCGGTGATGCCGATGTAGATAATAATTTGTACGGAACACTTGCCGGAATAGATTTTCCGTTAGGACAAGATAAACAAGTATCATTTTATTTAGGATATGCGGGAAGCAAACAGGAAGTAGAAGATGTAAAATCCAATCAAACCGGATATGTATTGGGTGCAACCGGAATGATGATAAAAGATAATTGGTATACGGGATTAACGGCAAATGTAATGTTTAATAAAGCATCAATAGATACTGATTTCGGAACAGATGATGTAGATATGAATATGTTTAGTATCGGTGCAAAAGCAGGATATAATTTTAACATAAGTGATAATTTTGTATTGGAACCTAACTTAACATTGGTATACGGAGTAGTAAACAGTCAAGAATATGAAACATCGCAGGGAGCTCAAATAGATAGCCAAAGTGTAAATAATATATCGGTAGAACCGCAAGTAAAAGCGAAATTTGAAATCGGAAACGGATGGCAACCGTATGGACTTTTGGGATATTCGGCAAATTTAGGCAGTAAACCGACGGTAAAAGCTGAAGGTGTAGAACTAGAACTTGACAGTATAGACGGTTATGTAGAATACGGAGCAGGTGTAAATAAAGATTTCATCGGAACGGTATGGAGTTGTTATGCGCAGGTTACCGGCAGAAGCGGTGGAAGAAACGGATTTTCAGGAAACTTGGGTATCAAATACAAATTTTAACGACTTATAGCGACCGAAATATTTTAGCTACAACTTTGAAACGCAAGAGTTTATGTACCCCTTACGGGTTTGTACACCGCACTCTTGCGTTTTTTCTTTGTATCTAAAACCTTTCTAGTCTTGTCAAAAAATGCAATTGATATTTTTGCATTTTTTGAAATGTATGCATTTGCGAGTTTCTTCTTTTCGTCACAAACTTTGCAGTTTTTTCTCTGTCCTTACATTCTGTGGTAAACGCTTTATTAACCTAAAATCTTAAGGCCTTAAACGACAACGAACTTTAAATCCTTAAAACATTCAACCATTCAACAAACTTGTCATCCCGCACTTGATGCGGGATCTCGTTGTTATCATTAAACCATAAACCACAAACTATAAACTAAAAATTATCGTCGATAATTTTTGTAGTTGACAAAAAAAATTTTTTGTTATACAATTAAAGCACAACAATACAGCAACAAACTTTTAGCAAGGGTGCTAAAAAGACAAAAATCTTTTTAGCACTCTTTTTTTATTTTAATATTAGATTTTTTGTAAAACAAAAAACATGTAGTCTTTAAGGAAATTAAATGAATTTAAGCTTTTATAAGTTAACAGCAGCGGGAAACGATTTCGTTTTAATAGATAACAGAGAAAACATTGTTCCTGAAAATATACATTCAAAACTTGCCGCAAAACTTTGCGACAGAAGATATTCTATAGGCGGAGACGGACTTATCCTTTTGGAAAAGTCTTCAAAAGCCGATTTTAGAATGAGATATTATAATTCGGACGGATCTTTTGCAAGTATGTGCGGTAACGGCGGAAGATCAATTGCAATGTTTGCTTATAAGTTAGGTATTGCAGGCAAAAACATGAAATTTGAAACAGATGCAGGCTTGGTTACGGCAGAAATAAAAAGTGACACTGTTGTAAAACTTGCATTGTATAATCCGAAAGATTTGGCTCTTAACGAAGAAATTGATGTTGAAGGAAATATTTGGACGATTCATTCTTTAAATACGGGTGTTCCTCATGCAGTAGTTTATGTTGACGATATAGAAAAAGTAAGTGTTCAAAAGTATGGAAACATTATAAGGTTTCATAAACATTTTGAACCTGCAGGAACAAATGTAAATTTTGTTAAAGTGGATAAAGATAACACAATACTTGTAAGAACTTATGAAAGAGGTGTGGAAGGAGAAACTTTAGCTTGCGGAACTGGAGTAACTGCATCGTCTATAATTTCCGTTTTGTTAAACAAAGTTAAATCACCGGTACATGTAATTACAAGAGGTAAAGATAACCTTTATGTAAGTTGTAAAACAGAAGGACAAAATATTTCTGAAGTATATTTGGAAGGACCGGCAGTCGTTGCATTTACCGGAGAAGCAGAGGTATAGATGGATAGATGTATAGATGTATGGAAACGACAAAGGCACAAGAGTTTGTGTCATCCCGTACTTGATACGGGATCTCGCAGTTGTTTTTAAACTATAATGAGGAATAAAAATGAAGATTGAAACGAGTGAAAAATTAAAGAAGTTGCCACCGTATCTTTTTATAGAAATAGACAGAAAGAAAAAAGAAGCAATAGAGAGAGGTGCAGATATAATATCGTTGGGTGTCGGTGATCCTGATATGCCTACACCAAAGCATATTGTTGAAGCAGGGCAAAAAGCATTGGCAAAACCGCAAAACCATCAGTATCCGTTCGGTGCAGGTATGCTTTCTTTCAGAAAAGCGGTCGCAGGTTGGTATAAGAAGAAATTTAACGTAGATTTGAACCCTGACAATGAAGTTTGTGCTTTGATAGGTTCAAAAGAAGGTATAGGACACATGCATTTGGCTTTTGTTAACCCGGGTGATGTAGTTTTAATTCCCGAGCCGGGATATCCCGTTTATAACACGGGAACAATATTTACCGATGGTATCCCCTATTTTATGCCTTTGCTTGAAAAAAACGGCTTTTTGCCCGATTTAGATGCAATTCCTGAAGATGTTGCTAAAAAAGCAAAGATAATATTTGTTAATTATCCCAACAACCCTACGGCAGCAATTGCACCTAAAGAATTTTATGTTAAACTTATACAATTTGCCAAAAAGTATAACATTATAGTTGCTTATGATAATGCATATTCCGAAATTTATTATGATGACAACGAAAAACCTATGAGTTTTTTGGAATTTGAAGGAGCAAAAGAAGTCGGTGTGGAATTTCATTCGTTATCAAAAACTTGCAATATGACCGGTTGGAGATTAGGTTGGGTTTGCGGTAACAAAGATATTGTTGCAGCAATTGCAAAAGTAAAAGATAATTATGATTCCGGAGTTTTTCAAGCAGTACAGGAAGCCGGAATTACGGCATTAACAAGTTCACAAGAATGTGTAGAAGAAATGAGAAAAATGTATAAAGCAAGAAGAGATGCTTTGTGTGATGGATTAAATGCGCTCGGTTGGAACGTAACAAAACCGAAAGCATCATTTTATGTTTGGGCAAAAGTGCCAAAAGGATATAAATCGTCTGAAGTGGTTTCAAAACTTTTGGATGAATGTGCAATAGTTTGTACTCCCGGTAACGGTATGGGAAAAAGCGGTGAAGGGTATGTCAGATTTGCATTGACGGTCCCGGTTCCGAGAATTAAGGAAGCACTAGCAAGAATAAAAAATTGCAAGTTTTAGAAAATTAGAAGAACAGAATTAAAGCAGTAAAACTAAATAAGAGTTAAGCAAAGGTGCTTAAAGATTCAACTGTAATCTTTAAGCACCTTTTTTATTAAGTAAATTTAAATAGATAAATAAGTATTTAGCAAAGAGGCTAATGAGATTTTAAAATCTTTTTAGCCTCTTTTTCTTTGAAAATATAAAATTTTGCGAAGCAAAAAAAATACTTTATAGCCGTTAAAGGCTTTGATTTTTCAGCTGAAGCAAAGAATTTGCAGACTGTAGTGTGCTGAAGTAATAGCGGAGTGACCGGCACATGAAGGATGCAAATTCGAAGCTGTAAGCAAAAAGGCAAAGCCGACTGCTATAAAAAAAGGAGAAAAAAATGTATACAAAACAAGACATTATCAAAATTGTTAAGGAGCAGGATGTACAGTTTATAAGGTTGCAGTTCACCGATATTTTCGGTCAATTAAAAAATGTTGCAATAACGGCAAGCCAAATAGAAAAAGCTTTAGACAACAAATGTATGCTTGACGGTTCTTCAATTGAAGGTTTTACAAGAATTGAAGAAAGTGATATGTATCTTTATCCGGATCCGGACACATTTGTAATTTTCCCTTGGAGACCGCAAACAGGTAAAGTTGCAAGATTAATCTGCGATATTTATAAGCCCGACGGAAAACCTTTTGAAGGTTGCCCGAGAAATATTTTAAAAAGAAATTTAAAAGCAGCGGCAAAACTCGGATACACATTTAATGTCGGTCCCGAACTTGAATTCTTTTTATTCCATACCGACGAAAAAGGTAAACCTACAACAGTAACACACGATGATGCTGGATACTTTGATTTGGCACCTATAGATTTAGGTGAAAGTGTAAGAAGAGATATGTGCTTAACTCTTGAACAAATGGGATTTGAAATTGAAGCTTCTCACCATGAAGTTGCAAGAGGACAACACGAAATAGATTTTAAATATGCGGAAGCACTTAAAACTGCAGATAATATCAATACATTTAAGTTGGTAGCAAAAACAATAGCACAAAAACACGGACTTCATGCAACATTTATGCCTAAACCTATTTTCGGTATAAACGGTTCGGGTATGCATACAAACCAGTCATTGTTTAAAGACGGTAAAAATGCATTTTATGATCCTAAAGATTCAATAGGCCTTTCAAAAACAGCATACAGTTACATTGCAGGTATAATGAAACATATAAAATCAATGGCTGCAATATCCAACCCGCTTGTAAATTCTTATAAGAGATTGGTTCCAGGATATGAAGCTCCAGTATATATTGCATGGTCTGCAAGTAACAGAAGTCCGTTGATAAGAATACCTGCTGCAAGAGGAGCATCTACAAGAATAGAGTTAAGATGTCCGGATCCGGCAGCAAATCCGTATTTCTTGCTTTCCGCATGTTTGGCTGCAGGTCTTGACGGAATAAAGAATAAACTTAAAGTAAAACATTCTACCGATAAGAACATATTCAAGATGACAAAAGAAGAAAGAGATGCTGCGGGAATAGAAAATTTACCGCATAACTTAATAAATGCGGTAAGAGCAATGCAAAAGAGCGATTTAATGAAACAGACTTTAGGTGAATATTCGTTCAACCTTTATACACAGGCAAAGACTGAAGAATGGGATAATTACAGAACGAAAGTTCATCAATGGGAAATAGACGAATACTTAGTGAACTATTAACTGAAGTTGATAGTTTACAATTAGTAATTATAAATTAGCAATTAGAAATTAATGCGTTTTTGCGAAACAAAAATACAATAAAAATCGCAAAGCGATTTCCAAGACTGAAAGGTTTTAAACGAGACAAAAGAGTTTTCGAGCCGAAGTGTATAAAGTTGGTGAAACATACATGAGGTTCGAAAACTCAAGGTCGCAGTAAAAATATTTCGGTCGATATAGGTTGCAAAGGAGCAAGCATGAAAGAAGGTCAAGTAAGAATACCGGCAGGATGTGCAATAAGCGGTATCATAGATAAAAAAGGTAACAGATTTAACGGAACAGATATTATTAAATCAATTGCATTGATGCATGAAAGATCTAACGGTCTAGGCGGCGGATTTGCAGGATACGGAATATATCCTCAATATAAAGATTTTTTCGCTTTACACATTTTTTATGATAACAATCAAATAAAAGCTAAAACGGAAGAATTTTTAAACGAACACTTTGAAATAGAAAGTGCGGGAAATATTCCTACAAGAAAAGTTCCGTCGATAAAAAACAAACCTTTAATATGGAGATATTTTGTTCTGCCCAGAATTTATAAAGTCAGAAACTTAAATATGGACGAAGACGAATTTACCGCCAGATGTGTAATAAGAATAAATAAAGAGTTCGGCGGTGCTTATGTATTTTCAAGCGGTAAAAATATGGGCGCATTTAAAGGTGTAGGTTACCCGGAAGATATAGGGAATTTTTATATGCTTGAAAATTATGAAGGTTATATTTGGACAGCACACGGAAGATTTCCTACAAACACTCCCGGATGGTGGGGAGGAGCTCATCCTTTCACTATGCTTGACTGGTCTATAGTTCATAACGGAGAAATATCTTCTTATGATGCCAACAGAAGATTTGTGGAAATGTTCGGATACAATTGTTCTCTTCAAACAGATACGGAAGTAATAACATATTTGCTTGATTTGCTCGTCAGGAAGCATAAACTCCCTATGGAAAAAGCTTTACAGGTGTTGGTAGCACCTTTTTGGAAAGATATTGAAAATGAAAATCCTAAAAAAGCACAAGAGTTAAAAGCGTTAAGAACGGTATATTCATCCGCTCTTATAAACGGTCCTTTCTCTATCCTTATAGGATACGAAGACGGACTTATAGCATTAAACGACAGAATAAAATTAAGATCAATGGTAAGTGCAACAAAAGGAAGTAAAGTATATTTTGCAAGTGAAGAAAGCGCAATAAGAGTAATTTGCCCGGAACCTGAAAACATTTATCATCCGAAAGGCGGAGAACCGGTAATCGTTAAGTTGGAGGCAAGACAATGAGTTTAAATTTAGTATCGGACAGATTTGAAGTTTTAAGAGATAATACAAAATGTATCAGGTGCAAAGTTTGTGTAAAACAATGTTCCAACGAAGTTCATATATTTGATGAAGAAGATAATATTGTTTTGTCTAACGATTCAAAATGTGTATGTTGTCACAGATGTGTTGCAATGTGCCCGACAAAAGCAATTAAAATAAGAAAGAACACATTAGAGTTTAAAGAAAATGCTAACTGGACAGGCACGGCAATAGACGAAATTTACAGACAGGCACAAACGGGCGGTATGCTGTTATCCAGTATGGGAAATCCTAAACCGTTTCCTATTTATTGGGACAAGATATTGTTAAATGCAAGCCAGGTAACAAACCCGTCCATAGATCCTTTAAGAGAACCTATGGAAACAAAAGTTATGATAGGTAGAAAACCGGACAAAATAGAGTACGATAAAAACGGTAATATGATAACAAAAATTCCGCCGCAAATAGAGTTAAATATGCCGATAATGTTTTCTGCAATGAGTTACGGTTCAATATCGAAAAATGCTCATGAAGCTCTTGCAAGAGCCGCAGAAAAGTTGGGAATACTTTATAATACCGGTGAAGGCGGACTTCACAAAGATTTTTATAAGTACGGTAAAAATACTACCGTTCAGGTTGCTTCAGGTAGATTCGGAGTTCATTTGGACTATTTGAATGCAGGTGCGGCAATAGAAATTAAAATCGGACAAGGTGCAAAACCCGGAATAGGTGGACATTTGCCGGGAATAAAAGTAGGTCCCGATGTTTCGGCAACAAGAATGATACCGGAAGGTTCAGATGCAATATCACCTGCACCGCACCACGATATATATTCAATAGAAGATTTAAGACAATTAATCCTTTCTTTAAAAGAAAGTACAAATTATACAAAGCCCGTTTTTGTTAAAATTGCTGCGGTTCATAACGTTTCAGCCATTGCATCGGGTATTGCAAGAGCAGGAGCGGATGCTATTGTTATAGACGGTTTCAGGGGCGGAACGGGAGCAGCCCCTACAAGAGTCAGAGATAATGTGGGAATACCTATAGAACTTGCATTGGCAAGTGTGGATCAAAGATTAAGAGATGAAGGTATAAGAAACCATATTTCCGTTATATGTGCAGGTTCAATAAGAAACAGCGCGGATATAGTAAAGGCTATAGCTTTAGGTGCGGATGCCGTATATATTGCTTCCGCGGCATTAATTGCTATGGGGTGCCACATGTGTCAAAGTTGTTCTACCGGTAAATGTAATTGGGGTATAGCAACACAAAATCCCGAACTTGTAAAGAGATTAAATCCCGATATTGCTTATGAAAGATTAATAAATTTACTTACTGCGTGGAACAACGAAATAAAAGAAATGTTGGGCGGAATGGGAATAAATGCAATAGACAGTTTAAGAGGTAACAGATTAATGTTAAGAGGAGTAGGTCTTAACCTTAAAGAATTGGAAATACTCGGAATAAAACATGCAGGAGAATAATAAAAGAAATGAAAAAAGTTTATGCTTTTGAAAAAAATTGTTTAGGGTGCGGGTTGTGCGAAGTTTATTGCAGAACAGCACATTCAAAATCAAAAGATATCATAAAAACATATAAAAAAGAAAATGTTGATTCTGCAATAACTATTGAAGAGATAGAAAAGAACGGAGTAAAAACTTTTTTTGCTCTTCAGTGCAGACATTGTGCAGAACCGAAATGTGTACAGGCATGTATTTCTGGTGCGATGTATAAAGATGAAAACGGTATAGTCAGAAACATAAAAGAAAAATGTGTAGGGTGTCAGTCGTGTATAATGGCTTGTCCGTTCGGTGCAATAAAAATGTCGGTATCGGGAACAGTTATTTCAAAATGTGATTTGTGTACGGAAAACGGAAACGAACCTGCTTGTGCAAAGAATTGTCCCAACGGTGCCCTAAAGTTTATGGATTTGGAAGAGAAGAAGTAAGTTGTTCTTTTTTTGGTCATTGCGAGACAATGAAATTGTCGTGGCAATCTATAAATAATGTTCTTGTAAAATGAAAATTTTAAAAACTAATTTGGTCGATATAGGAGTAGTAAATGAATTATGTAATAATCGGAAACAGCTGTGCGGGAACAAGTTGCGCTGCCGAAATCAGAAACATCGATAAAAAAGGCAATATAACAATATTGTCGGAAGAAAACTTTCCTGCTTACGGAAGACCGTTAATTTCTTATTTCCTGCAGGGAAAACAGACTTTGGAAATAATAAAGTATAAAAAAGACGATTTTTATACAAAAAACAAAATAACGGTTAAATTAAATTCTAAAGTAGAAAGTATAAACACAACAAAGAAAGAAGTTGTTTGTGTAAACAAAGAAACTTATAAATACGATAAACTTCTTATTGCGACGGGAAGTGTTCCTTTTGTTCCGCCTGTAAACGGAATAGAAAAACATAAAAATGTTTATACTTTTTTAAATATTGAATCTGTTCGAAATATACAAAAAGTTGTTAATAAAAATTCAGATGTGGTTATTATCGGTGCGGGACTGATAGGTTTAAAAGCAGCTGAAGCATTGGCAGAACAAGTTAAATCCGTTAAAGTTTGTGATATGGCAGACAGAGTTATGGCTTCCGTGTTGGATAAAAATACGGCATCTGTTATTCAAAACCATATAGAAAAACATAATGTTACTTTTTACCTTTCAAATACGGCAAAAGAAGTTAAAGAAAATTCCGTAATACTTGCCGACGGGACAGAATTAAATTCTGATGTTTTGATAATGGCGGTAGGTGTAAGACCTAATATTTCTATTGCAAAAGATATAAACATAAAAATAAACAGAGGTATTGTTGTAGATAAATATATGCAAACATCTATAAAAGATATTTATGCTGCAGGTGATTGTGTAGAAAGTTTTGATGTTTTGTCGGAACAAAACAAGATTCTTGCTTTATGGCCGAATGCTTTTGTTCAAGGTAAACTTGCCGGTTCTAATATGGCTGGAGTAACAAAAGAATTTACAGGTGCTTTTCCCTTAAATGCTATAGGATTTTTCGGACTACATTTAATTTCTGCAGGTATTGTTGATACAAAACAGGACGGATATAAAGTTTATATCCAAAAAGATGATAATAAAAATTTATTAAAAAAACTCGTAATAAAAGATGATAAACTTGAAGGATTTGTTTTTATAAATACAAACGAGAGAGCGGGAATATACACTTCTTTAATTAATGATAAAACACCTTTAAGCAGTTTAAATTACGATATAACAAAACAAAATATAGGATTAAATGTTTTTTCTAAAGATATAAGAGAAAATAAGATATTCGGAGGGATATAAAATGAAGCAGATAGATTTAGAGGTTAATAACAAGTTAGCCGAAGATTTGAATAAAGAAATAAGACAATTTGCTTTAAATTACGACGAAATAAATCTTCACGGTGTATGCGGACAAAGATATATCGGGTGTGGAATAGATCACGACATTAAAATAAATATAGATGGTGTTCCCGGTAACGATTTGGGGGCATATATGGCAGGTCCCGAACTTGAAGTGTTTTCAAATGCTCAGGATGCTATCGGCAACACAATGAACAAAGGAAGAATTATTGTGCACGGAAGTTGCGGAGATACTACAGGTTATGCAATGAGAGGCGGAGAAATATTTGTTAAAGACAGTGTAGGGTATAGAGTAGGTATTCATATGAAAGAATATCTCGATATGAAACCGGTAATAGTTATAGGATCATCCGCAGGTGATTTCTTGGGTGAGTATATGGCCGGAGGAATAATAATATTGCTCGGTATAGGAATAACAAAAGCGGAAAACTTGACGGGAAAATATCTTGGTACCGGAATGCATGGCGGAGTAATGTATATTAACGGTTCCATACCTAAAAAAAATATGGGAAAAGAAATAAAAAAAGTTGAAATGAACGACGAGGATAAGAAAATATTGAATAAATATATAAAACAGTATAAGAAATATTTTAATTATACAAAAGCAATAAATATTGATAATTTTTCGAAATATATTGCTGCGGATAAGAATCCGTACCACCTATTATATACGAAAAATTAAAAATTTTTGAGCGAAACGGATGTATTAAAGATTTAAAACATAAGGGCAAAGAAGTCCGAAAGAAAAATCTTTCGGGCTTCTTTCTGTTTTAAAAAAATAAAAATAAAAAAAAGGAGGGAGAAAATGAGAAAGTTGTTAATTAGTATGTTCTTTCTTTTAATTTCTTTGTTTGTGTTTACTCCCGTATATGCACAGGAAGTTGAACAAGAAACACAAGAAGTTGCAGTTCAGGAAGTAAATAATATCAGTGGTGCGGATACTGCATTTATAATTATTTGTGCCGCTCTTGTTATGATAATGACACCGGGAGTAGCACTATTTTACGGCGGTATGGTAAGAAGAAAAAATGTTTTAGGTACATTAATGCAAAGTTTTGTTGTTTTAGGTATTGCAACGGTAATTTGGCTTGTTTACGGATACAGTTTGGCTTTCGGTCCTGATATAGGTCATGTAATAGGCAGTTTAAAGTGGGCATTTCTTGACGGAGTAGGTTTTGAACCGGATCCGACATATTCATCAACAATACCACATCAGTTATTTATGGCTTTTCAAATGATGTTTGCAATTTTAACACCTGCTCTTATTACAGGTGCATTTGCGGAAAGGTTTAAGTTTAAATCTTTTATATTGTTTATAGTTATTTGGCTTACAATAGTTTATTGCCCTATAGCACATTGGGTTTGGGGACAAGACGGATGGATAAAAAATCTAGGAGGACTCGATTTTGCGGGCGGGCTTGTAGTTCATATTGCTTCCGGAACATCTGCATTTGCTGCAATACTTATAATGGGTATAAGAAGAGGATATCATCACGAAGCTATGCCTCCGCACAATTTACCGTTGACATTTATAGGAGCGGCAATATTGTGGATAGGTTGGTTCGGATTTAATGCAGGAAGTGCATTAGCTGCATCCGGACTTGCAGTTTCTGCATTTGTTGTTACTCACATTGCGGCAGGTGCGGCACTGATTTCATGGTCTTTAAGTGAATGGATATACAGAGGTAAACCGACGGTTTTAGGTTCGATATCAGGTGCTGTTGCCGGACTTGTTGCCATTACACCTGCGGCAGGTTTTGTTACTCCTGTTTCTGCTTTGTTTATAGGTTTGGCAGGAGGAGCAATATGCTTTTTTGCCGTAAACTTAAAGGAAAGATTCGGTTACGACGATTCTTTGGATGTTATCGGTGTCCACGGCGTAGGCGGAATTGCAGGAGCTTTACTTACCGGTATCTTTGCAACAACATTGGTTAATCCCGACGGTGCAGACGGCGGAGTAACACTTTTAAAAATTCAAGTAATAAGTGTTATTGCAACGATAGTTTATGCTTTTGTTGTATCGTTTATTATATTAAAGATTATAGACAAGACTATGGGATTAAGGGTATCCGACAGAGAAGAATTGGAAGGTCTTGATTTGTCGCAACACGGTGAAAGCGGATACCGATTTTAACAGCAGGTTATAAGGTGATAAGGTTATAGGATTATAAGTTTAACGACAAAAAACGATGATGTATAGAAGATTAGAGATATGGATGTATGGGAAAAAACAAATAGTAAAAAAACATGTCAAAAATCACAAAGCAATTTTTACCGCTTAGTAGTTAAGACCACAGAGTTTGAAACGAACCGAAGTATTTGGCGAGTGCGGTGTACAAAAAGAAAGTGGTAACGAATTGGTACATAAGGGAGTCAAATACAAAGGTGTAGTTCAAAATATGTGATCGCAATAAAAAAGAAAACAGAAGGGAGGAAAAAATGAAAAAAATCTGTGCAATAGTAAAACCTTACATTGTTGAAGATATTAAAAATGCTCTTACGGAAATAGGAGTGAACGGTTTAACCAAATCCAATGTTGAGGGGTTCGGAAAACAGGGCGGACATAAAGAAATTTACAGAAGTAAAGAATATAGTGTAAATTTTATCATGAAAGCAAAAATAGAAGTTATTGTTAAAGATGATATGGTTGATAAAGTTATAGATGTTATAATCAAAAAAGCAAGAACAGGTGAGATCGGCGACGGGAAAATATTTGTTTATCCCGTAGAAAGGGTAATTCGTATCAGAACCGGTGAAGAAGGTGAATCCGCTATATAGCGGTTTGCCGCTTAGCCGTTAAGACCGCAGATATTAAAACGAAACGAAGTATTTGGTGACTGCGGTGTACAAAAAGAAAGCGGTAGCGGTTGGTACATAAGGGAGCCAAATACAAAGGTGCAGTTTAAAATATGCGGTCATCATTTCTTTGGAGGAAAAAGATATGTGTGGAATATTCGGAATAGAAAACAACGAAACAGCCTCAATGTTTACATTTGTAGGTCTTTTAACATTACAGCATAGAGGAGAAGAGTCTGCAGGAATAACATCTAACAATGACGGCATAAACTACATTACACATAAATCTATGGGACTTGTATCACAAATATTTAAAGAAAAAATATTAAATACATTAACCGGTAAAGTTTGTATAGGTCATGTAAGATATTCCACTCATTCCGAAAGTACATTATTAAATGCTCAACCTTTTGTTTTTAATTGTATTCATGGTAACATTGCCGTTGCTCATAACGGAAACATCACAAATTGTGAAACAATAAAAAAAGAACTTGCACAAAGCGGTTCAATTTTTAACCATACATCCGATACCGAAATAGTTGCACATTTAGTTGCAAAAAGTAAGGGCTTTTCCGCAGGAGACCTTATAAAAAATTCGGTATCAAAGTTGGAAGGAGCGTACTCGTTAATATTTATTATCGGTAATAAACTTGTAGGTGTCAGAGATCCGTTTGGTTTCAGGCCTCTTGTTTTGGGAAAGAACGGAGATTCTTATATACTTGCATCGGAAACATCGGCAATAGATGCTGCAGGGGGAAGTTTTATAAGAAATGTTAATCCGGGTGAAGTTATTGTAATGGAAAACGGTAAAATTACAGAAGATATTTATCTTGATAAAAAAGAGAAAGAAAAATTTTGTATTTTTGAACAAGTATATTTTTCAAGACCGGACAGTGTGTTATGTAACAAAAGTGTTAAAAATGCACGTGTGCAAATGGGAAAATATCTTGCAAAACAAATGAAAGATATAAAAGCGGATATTATTGTTCCTGTTCCCGACACGGGAATATTTTCGGCACAAGGTTTTTCCGAAGAGTCCGGAATAAAATTTCAAACCGGTTTTATAAGAAACCATTATGTAGGCAGAAGTTTTATAAAACCGTCACAAAAAATGAGAGAAGTAACGGCAAGATTAAAATTATTTCCTATAAAAGATGTTATTGACGGTAAAAGAATTGTTCTTATAGACGATTCGTTGGTAAGGGGAACAACGGCACAAAAAATTGTTAAAATTTTAAGAGATGTAGGAGCAAAAGAAATTCATTTTGCATTGTCCTGCCCGCCGGTGATATCGCCTTGTTTTTATGGTATAGATACACCAAACAAAGATAAACTTATTTCTGCAATGAAAAGTAACGAAGAAATAAAAGAATTTTTAAATGTTGACAGTTTAACATTCCTTGATATTAACAATATGAAAAAAGCTTGTTGTACCGATGAACATGATACTACTAAATTTTGTTGTGCCTGTTTTGACGGGATATATCCTTCTAAAATTACTGACAAGTAATTTTAGATACACTTTAATGGCGACCTTAATATTTTGGTTATAATTTTGCAACTAACTCAATCGAGTATGCCCTTACGGGATCCATATACACTTCATTCGTTAGTTGCTTCATTCTAACCTAAAATCTTAAGGCCTTAAAAACAAATGACAAACAGTAAAAACTCAGAAACTCTTGTTTTGCCAAGCAACGACAAAGTTGTTATTGTTGACAAAAAAGGTGGAATTAAAAATAGTTGTTTTGTTGTTGTTTGGTATTCAAAGAATTTAAAGATTTTCTTTTTTTTTCTTTGTCGTTATGCTGTTAAAGAATAAATAGTTTGAAACGAACTGAAGTATTTTAAAATTGCGGTGTACATAAGTGAAACGGTACATAAGATTTTAAAATACAAAAGTGTAGTTCAAAATATTTATTTGATATGATATTTTAAAAAAAAGCAATCTAATCCCAAGTCCAAAATTTTCTTAATTCCGCTACGATGTTATCCCAGTCTTGCATGGTAAAAACAGCATCACCCATAATCATTATTGTCATTTCAAGATTGTCGTATTTTCTGTAAAGATTTGTATCTCGAAAGCCGTTACGAAGGTAAAAAGCATGACGGCGTTTTCTTTGCTCTATATTATCGCATTCTTGTTTAGGAGATTCCATGTCAAGAACACAGGTTTTTCCTTTATATTTTTCTATTAGAGCACTAAGTATTTTTTGTCCTTTACCTTGACCTCTTAATTCCGGTACTACCGCAAAATACCAATACCAATTGAACGGCTCATGCGGAAAGACAATGGTAAAACCGACGAATTTATCATCTTCGTAATATGCCGTAAAATCAAGACGCATTTTATCTATAAGACGAATTAAATCGTCCCAAGGAATTTGTTCGTTTTCAGGGAATGCCGTTTGATAAAGCGATTTTAATTGCTCGTCATCAGCATTTGTTTTTGTTATTTGTTTTGTTTTCATAATTATTTATTATCTATAAAATTTGTGAATTTTTCAAGAGGTTATATTTTTATTTGGTTGTGAAATTGTAAGAACCTATATCTAAAATCAGTTGTTTATAAATATTATTGTCATTACCGTTTGCATTCGGAAAAATTACAATATATTTTTTACCGTTTTCATTAAATAAATCTAACAGGGTTTTATGGAATCCGCCTATAACTAAAATATTTGTCGTGCCTTCTTCTATTAATTCGTTTATGTTATTAAAAAAAATAGAATCTCTTTTGATATTGTTGTTATAATAATTTGAAAGCTCTTCATTGTTTAATATTTCAATCAGTTCATCTTTGTTTTTTATAAAATCCGTATTGTTTAATGTTTCAATAAATTTATTTTTGTTTTTTGAAAAATTATCAAAACTATAAAAATCTATATTCAATTTCGTATATTTTTCCGTTAAAAAAATCATTTGATTAATAAAAGCTATATCCTTTTGTTGCTTTGTTTGAAAAATTTTATCTAAAGTTTCATTATAAAAATTTTCTTCTTCGTCTAAATATTTGTTTATGTTGAAAATTCTTACAAGATTATATTTTTGTTCCAATATATCTATATAAGAAAAATATTCGTTTTCTTTTTGACTTAAAAATTTGTTAACGAATTTATAAGAAATTATAAGATTTTCTTCAATGTTTTTTGTTTTACAGTCTTTAATAAACTTTTCATAAACATTGAACGGTGCATAGTTTTTCATTTTTTGAACAAGATAACCGAAATCTTTTGAAAAGTTTTTTTGATAAGGTTCAAGTTTTATATTACAATTTGTAATATTTATAAAATTATGAATTTCCGAATATTTGTTTATGTCTATGGAATATGTGTCTATAATATTAAGTAAAAGTTTACAATGTTTTTCAGGTTCAATATTTGTTCTGTTAAAAAACAAATACTCGAAATCCGACATATCTTTAGAATAAAATCTTTTTTTTAATTTCTTTAAATCTTTTTTTGCTTTTTCCAACCTTATGGAAAAAAAATTTTCATTTCTTATAAGCATATATGCTTGTTTCAATGTTTCCATATATGTTACGGAATCTTCTATTCCGTAAAGTTCCGTATTTGTTATATAACAAAAATATTCCGTTCCGCTTACCAAACCTTCATTTAACATTTTATTTAACAGCTTTTCTCTGGTATTTTTGTCTATATCCGTAATTGCCGAAGAGTTTACTTTACCTTTAGACGCACCTTCCACCAATATTTTATCAATATCGATTTCGGATTTAATGTGCTTTATTATTGAATAAATGTTCTTCTGTGCAAAAGATTGAGAATGAATATCATTTATGATAATAATGTCGGGATTTTCTTCGTTGTTAATATTTGTTTCAAATACTTTACCGAACGAAGAAGGAATATTTTTTACAATTTTGTATAAATTTGTTTGGCCGTTATCAACAGAGTCCGCATATATAAAACCCGCAAAAGATAATATAAAAAAAAGAGTAATTGTATATGTTCTCAATTTAATCATCATATTATTAAGCAGAAGCAAGAAGAGTTCTCACCGCATTTAGGTTAATATCTTCGGGAATAAGTTGTTGTTCTTCTTTATTTCTGTTATCTCCGATAATAGGAATTATAGATAATATTGCAGGTCTTGTGAAGATAAAAGTAAACGGTTTTGGTATTTGTTGCCCGATAGAATAAATAACTTTTCCTGCGGTTTCTTTTACTTTTCCAAAATTGAAATGTCTTATTTTGTCTCCTGTTGCAACAAGGGAAATGAGAGTTGCAACGCCGGAAACGGCGATTGCAATAATACCTACAACCATGCTTTCCGTCATATTGCTTGCTAACATTCCGGCAGAAACAGCTTGAACTCCCGATGCGACAAGTATACCCATTATAGTCTTTAAAGCAAGCCATTGAGGTCTTGCTTTGTCCGGTAAGATATCGTGAACATCCATAATTTCCGATACGGAAGAAGCTCCGTAGAAGAAATTAACGGAAACAAACAATGTTATTAAAAACAACGGGTTTGCGGTCATTAAAAAACCTGCCGCAAGAGCAGCCATACCGGCAAAGAAGAACACTCTTGTAATAGGTTTTTGTAATACAGGGTTTAATTTTAAAGCGAATTTTTTTGAAATGGATTGTAAACCGTTTGCTACAAAATAAATTATTGCAAGATACAATTCCAACATTTGGTTGCTTGGTATTAATATACTCATTATAGGTTGTAAAAGTAATGTTGTTATTGCAAAGAACACACTGTTTACAAGTAAATTTGTAAGAACAAAAGAAAAAGTTTGTTTATCTTTTGCGACATCTTTTACCGGTGCAAAAATCTTTTGGATATAAGATTTTATCGCTTTAACACCTTTTTCGTTGGATTTCATTTCTCTGAAAGCCGCCGTTTCTTCGTCGTCATCTTCTATGGTGGTTTCTACAGCTTCTTTATGCGTTTTAAATAATGCTCCCGTTGTTACAAAAATGTCTATTGTTGCAGCCAAAATAACAACAATGTGTTGTCCCATTGCTTCAAAGCCCGTTCCTAAATGTGCAAACAGAACAACAAGGGCACCGCCTACAAGAGAAGAAAATGCCATTACAATAGAAAAGAAAGAATCGTTTGCACTATACTTCTTTTTTATTACTTCTCTGTCTTCACCCAATGCTTCCATGGAAGAATAGAAGAAAGGACACAAACTCACCGCAAGGCCTGCAACACCTATTGTAGGTAATATCTGTGAAAGAACGACAAATATCGTCGAATATGGAACTAATGCCAAAGAAATACTTCCCAAAGTGTGAACTATAAGAGAAACTACGACAATTGTTCTTTTAGAAACTTTAGATGTTATAAAACCTGTTATTGCGGACGAAGCAAAAGAGATTATACCCAAAGAAGCCGTTAAAGCGGTAAGAAACGCGGCGGTATAGCCGGAACCTATAATATATATCATTGCAAAAGCTTCTGCCAACTCAAAACCCAACATAAATTGTATGAAGGGGAAAAACTTTATATTTGATTCCATATTCTTTCTTATTCTTTCTTTACTGTTGGCTTTATCTTGTGCTTGTTGAATTTTCGCTTTTATTGAATCTCTGATTTTATAGAACAGCCCCTTTATGCTGAATTTTTTTGTTTTTGAAACAATTTCTTCAATGTTTACTTTATCATCCGGCTCATCATTTTTGTTGTTATTGTGAGTATCTTTCCATGTTTTAAGATATGTTTTAATAATTTGTTCTATATCTTTATCCGAAAAGTTCGGGTTGGTTTCTCTTAAGGTTTTTGCATATTCGGTAAGAAACATAACTATGTCGGCATCTATTAAGCCGGCAGATAAAGAATTTGAATTTATTTTAGTAATTTGTTCGGTAATATTATTTTGCGGAAATAATAATACAATATTTTGTGCTATTTGTGCCGCCGTTACATTTTGAGGAAGTAATGTAGTTAAAGAAAAAATTAAAGATAATGTTAATGATAAAATTTTTTTCATATAAACACCTTTTACGATGCCATAGCAAGTTTTTCTATAGAGTGACCGTTTTTATAAAGTTCGGTATATAACTCTTTACATTTTTTGTATATCGAAAAAACTTTTTCGTAGTGAATTTTATTTGAATAAACTTTCCACGTTCCGCAAGATATAAAATTTCTGCCTTTTTCTTTTATAAAAGCTTTAACGTCGTTTAAAGGATATCCTAAAAAAATTCCTATTTCGTGGGGAAAAATTTTATAGCAGATTAATTTGTTCTTTAAAACGGATAAATAATCTTTTAAATCTTTACAGTTTGAATAACCGTATTGTTTAAGGAATTCGTTTATAAGTTTTTCTTTTATCCTGTTTTCTAATTTTGTTTTTCTGTATGCAAAAATTAAATAATGAGTATCGGAACAAATAAAATTTTTTAAAATATTTATATATATATCTTTTTTATTTAAAGTATTATTTAACATATTTACTTTATAATAAAGGTCTCGGTAGTTCTCACATTTTACAGAAAACAAATTAGATGTTTTTATTCCCGCTAAAAGAGGTGCACAATGTTCTATAAAAATTTCTTCAAAAGAATTATTCATTTTAGCTTATGCTTTTACTCCCGTGATAAAATTATACATAGGTTTTTTTTGATGAGTTTCCGTTTGGATAAAACCTGCATTACGAAGCATAGTCAAAATTTGATCGGAAGAATAAGTGGTCATCCCTTCTACAATATTTGTCCACATGGAATCTTGATCGGCGGCTTCTACTATAATTGCGAATCTTCCGCCCGTTTTTAGCACACGATATACTTCTTTGAAACAACTTTGCAAATTCGGCCAAAAATATATTGTTTCTACTGCCGTTACAAGATCAAACTTTCCCGTTTCATAGGGTAACATTTCTGCAGAACCTTGATTAACAAATACTTGTTTATCAAGCATATCTATACAGTTATTTTTGCTTTTTGCTACACTTTCTTGTGAAATATCAATACCGTAAACTTGAGAGTCTTTACTATGTTTAAGCAATCTTTTAATGGTAGCTCCGCCGCCACAACCGATATCCAACATTGTCCATCTGTCTTGAAAATTTATGAGCTTAAGGCCCCAATTGGTAATCGGTGCATGGGATAAATTCATCATAGTTAACATTATTCGTCCCATTTTCCCTTTAGGATGTGCACAGTTGGTAAAAAACTTCTTAAATATTCCCATATCTTAATTCTCCAATATACCAATATAATTTTTTAAAGTTTGATTGTATTGATTTTATTAGTTTTATTTAAATTTCTTAGATTATTCTAACTTTTTAAAAATAAAAAGTCAAATGGTTTGTTTTTCTCTTATTAAAAATAAATTTCTTGATATATAAAACGATTAATCAAACAAACTTAAATTGTTATCTTTAATGATAAAACTTGTTTGATTATCTTCTTGAAAATAGGATAAAAAACGAAAAATGTTAAGTGTTTTTATAAATATTTTTTGTTTTTTTTATTGACACTAACAAAAAAAAAGAATATAATTGATAAAAACTAAATAAAGATATTGAGCAAAGGTGCTTAAAGCTAAAGTCTTTAAGCACCTTTATCTGTGAATAGACCAAAGTTCTTACAAAAGCACAATATCAAATTTGGTTTTAAACCTGTAAATTGTAATTTATAAGGTTTAAGGAGGTACCTTTATGAACGAAACAAATTTATTGTTGGTATGTTCACAAAAACAAGCAGAAGAATTAAAGGCACTTCTATCACTATCCGCAAATAATTTTGTAATTACACATATAGAAAAATCAGGAAACGAAGTTTTAAGAAAAGTTAATCAGGTTTTGCCTGATATTGTTATAACCGATTATGCTTTGGAAGATATGACCGGTTACGATCTTGCCGTAAAAATAGAAGAATTAAAAATATGTCCGACAATAATTCTTGCAAATTCTTTTCAGAGTGATAATATAGACGAGTTGAAAAAAGGTTCATTGGATATATTTTGTATAACAAAACCTGTAAATAAACAAGTTTTAATTCATACTGCCGAACTTGCCGTAAGATTATCTCATAAGTTTCGTGATATGGAACAGAAAGTTGTAAATCTTCAATATCAAATAGAAGAAAGAAAAAATGTTGACAGAGCAAGAGGCATATTAATGAAAAAATTTAATATGGACGAAGAGTCGGCTTATAACAATTTAAGAAAAAAAGCTATGGATTCGGGCAGAACAATAAACGATATAGCAAAGACAATAATTCAGTTATTCGAGAAGTTTAAAGAAGAATGATGTATTGCGGAGCAATTTTATGATAAACAATTTAAAAAGGAAAAAGGCGGTACTGGAACTTTCAAACGGGATGAAGTTTGAAGGTAAACTTATCGGTTATGATGCCGCTGTAAGCGGGGAAATGGTTTTTAATACCGGAATGCTCGGCTACAGCGAATCAATGTCGGATCCGTCTTATATAGGTCAAATTCTTGTTTTTAGTTTTTGCCTTATAGGAAATTACGGAGTTCCTAAATTAACAAACGACGATTTTTTAACGGCTCTCGGTCATGAAAGTTCATCCATAAAAACTCAAGGTATTATAGTTTCCGAAATATTCGACGAAAGTTATCATTACGGTAGTATGATACCTCTTGAACAGTGGATGATAGAACAAAAAGTTCCTGGAATTGCCGGTATAGATACAAGGTATTTGGTTCAAACAATAAGAAACACAAGAAACCTTTTCGGATGGATAGTTCCGGAAGGTTGTAAAAAAGAAAATACTATAAAGAAATTCCCTTTTATAGAAAATTTTAAAAAAGATGAATATATAGATCCTTCGAAATTTAATCTTATGCCGACGGTATCTGCAAAAGAAAGAAAAGTGTTCGGAACAGGCAGGAAAAAAGTTGCCGTTGTAGATTGCGGTGTAAAATGGAATATATTAAGAATGCTTGTAGACAGAGGTTGCCAAATTGAGTTGATACCTTGGGATACTGATTTTTCAACCGTTGAAGCAGACGGTTGGCTTATAAGTAACGGACCGGGCGATCCGAGAAATACAGGGGACCTTGTAGAAAGAGTAAAAGAGTTATTAAACGGTAATAAACCTGTTTTGGGTATTTGTTTGGGACATCAAATAATATCCCTTGCAAGCGGTGCAAAAATAAAGAAAATGCCTTACGGACACAGAAGTCATAACCAGCCGGTATTTATTATACCGGAACAAAAAGCATTTATGACGAGCCAAAACCACAGTTATACTGTGGATCCGTCAACAATTGCAAAAGATTGGTCTTTATGGTTTGAAAATGCAAACGATAAAGGTGTTGAAGGTATAAAACATAAAACAAAACCGTTTATGTCGGTACAGTTTCATCCCGAAGCATCAAGCGGACCTAACGATACCGCTTGGATACTTACGGAATTTATAAACAAGTTATAAAATTGCCAAAGGCAATTTTGAGGTATAGAGGAATAGAAGTATAGAGTATGGAGGGAAAGAGGTATAGAGGTATAAAGGCAAAACAAAGTTGCGAATGCAATATAGTTATTTAGTGCAATTAGTCCGTTTCTATACATCCAAACAACCTTCCGGTCATCAAAATTCCGTAGAATTTTTACTCCATACTTCCATACTTCCATACATCAAAAATTTTCGGAGAAAATTTTTATGATACTAAATTTTTTGAAAACCAAAGGAAATAAAAAACAAAAAGTAATTCTGCTCGGTTCCGGAGCATTATCTATAGGTCAAGCCGGAGAATTTGATTATTCCGGTTCACAAGCCGTAAAAGCTTTACAGGAAGAAAATCTTGAAGTTATAGTAGTAAATCCAAACATAGCTTCCGTTCAAACAAACAAAGATATCGATAAAAAAGTTTATCTGTATCCTGTAACACCGTTTTGGGTTACAAAAGTTATAGAAAAAGAAAAACCTGTAGGAATAATATCTAGTTTCGGCGGACAAACCGCACTTAACTGTGTTATAGATCTTTATAAAAGCGGAGTTTTACAAAAATACGGAGTTGAAGTTTTGGGAACATCCGTAAATTCTCTTGAAATGTCGGAAAACAGAGATTTGTTTGCCGCGAAGATGAAAGAAATAAATGTTCCTATTCCTGCAAGTAAAGCAGTATCTACCGTTAAAGAAGCATTAAAAGTTGCAGAAGAAATAGGTTATCCGGTAATAACAAGATCAGCATTTGCTTTAGGCGGACTCGGCAGCGGTCTTGCGGAAAACAAAGAAAAACTTGAACAACTCGCATCTGCGGCATTGATGAGCGTTCCTCAAATTTTAATAGAAAAATCATTATACGGTTGGAAAGAAATAGAATATGAAGTAATGAGAGACAGACAGGGAAATTGTATAACCATTTGTAATATGGAAAATTTTGACCCGATGGGAATACATACCGGCGATTCGATAGTTGTTGCTCCGTGCCAAACGATAGATAACATAGAAAACAATATGTTAAGAGATACCGCAATAAAAATTGTTCATAATATAGGTGTAATAGGGGAATGTAATGTTCAGTTTGCATTAAGCCCTTACACAAAAGAATTTTATGTAATAGAAATAAATGCAAGACTTTCGAGATCGTCGGCGCTTGCATCAAAAGCTACGGGATATCCTATAGCATACATTGCCGCAAAAGTTGTGTCGGGGTTTAATTTGCTTGAGCTTAAAAACCCGGTAACACAAACAACTTCCGCATTTTATGAACCGTCGTTGGATTATGTGACATTGAAGGTTCCGAGATGGGACTTAACAAAGTTTACCGGTGTATCAAAACTTTTGGGAACACAAATGAAATCCGTCGGTGAAGTTATGGCTATCGGCAGAAACTTTTGTGAAATAACACAAAAAGCCATAAGAATGGTAAACGAAAACGATGAAGGATTAACTGTAGGTATATTTAAAAATGCAACTAAAAAAGAACTTGAATACGAAATAGCAAACCCTACAAATTTAAGATTGTTTGCAATATATGAAGCATTTAAAAGAGGTTATTCCATAGATAAAATTGCAGACCTGTCAAAAATTTCAAAATGGTTTTTAGCACATGTAAAACATCTTGCCGATACCGAAAATGAGCTTGTTGAGTTAATAAAAAAGAGTAAAACAAAAACAGTTTACGATACATTTAATAATTTAGGTAAAGAATATATAAGAAATTTAAAAAAACTCGGTTTTTCCGACTATCAATTGGTTAAATTTTTCCTTACCGTAAAAGAACCCGGCAAAAAGCATACACAGAAAGAAATAAAAAAACTTTCACTTGAAATAAGAAAATTAAGAAAGAAATTAAATATAGTTCCCGTAGTAAAACAAATAGATACGACATCCGCCGAATATCCTACAAGTTCAAACTATTTGTATTTATCTTACGACGGAACACACAACGATATAGAATTAACAAAGAAAAATTCAGGTATTATAACTCTTGGCAGCGGAAGTTACAGAATCGGCAGCAGTTGCGAGTTTGATTGGTGTTCCGTAATGACAAGTAAATATTTCAAAACAAAAAGAGCAGACAGTATAATTATTAATTGTAATCCTGAAACCGTATCGACGGATTTTTCAACTTCCAACAGACTGTATTTTGAAGAGCTTTCTTTTGAAAGAGTGTTGGATATTGTAGATATGGAAAAACCGAAAGGTGTTATAGCTTGTATGGGCGGACAAAATCCCAACAACCTTATACCGTCGTTAAATGATGCCAAAGTTAAAATTTTGGGACACAGCGCAAAAACCGTAGATATGGCGGAAGACAGGAACAAATTTTCCGCACTGCTCGATAAAATGGGTATAGATCAACCGGAATGGATATCGGCAACATCAAGAAAAGAAATAGACGAGTTTATTAACAGAGTAGGTTATCCTGTTCTTATAAGACCGAGTTTTGTGTTGTCGGGAACACTTATGAATGTTGCCGGAGATGAAAAGAGTTTGGATTATTTCCTTTCGTTAACAAAAGATATTTCGGATGATTACCCGGTAGTAATTTCCAAGTTTATTCTTGATGCTAAAGAAGTTGAATGTGACGGAGTTGCAAAAAACGGGGAAGTAATAATTTCGTTGGTAAGCGAACATGTTGAAAACGCGGGTATTCACAGCGGCGATGCTACACTTGTGTTTCCTCCGGAAAAACTTTATGTAAAAACAGTTAACACAATAAAAGATATTGTCAGAAAAATAGCAAAAGGTTTAAATCTTAACGGACCTTTCAATATTCAGTTTATTGCAAAAGATAACGATGTTAAAGTTATAGAATGTAATTCAAGAGCGTCAAGGTCGTTCCCTTTTATTTCAAAAGTTTCGGGGAAAAACCTTGCGGAAATATCCTGTAAAGTTATGAACAACGAAAAGATAAGTAAAATAATGATAGACGAAAGCGAAATTCCTTTTGTGGGAATGAAAGCATCGATGTTCAGTTATCAAAGGCTCGACGGTGCAGACCCTGTAACAGGTGTGGAAATGGGTTCAACCGGTGAAGTCGGTTGCTTGGGAAAAGATTTTAATCAGGCAATGATATTGTCACTCGAAGCAACACAAATAAAAAAACCGGTTAAAGGAATATTGGTAAGTTCCGGCAGAGAAAGAGATAAAATAAAGTTTATGGAAGTTGTGGAAAATTTATATAAGTTAAATGTGCCTGTATATGCAACAACTGGAACAGCAAACTATTTAAGATCAAGAGGCTATAATGTTCATATGGTTAACTGGACGGAAAACCCCAAAGCCATAGATATTATAAAAGACGGCAAAGTTGATTTTGTAATAAATATACATAAAACATTTGATATTACGGAAAGAAAGGAAAATGCAACAATAAGAAAAGCTGCAATTAAGTGCGGTTGCTCTTTGCTTACAAATATGGAAAAAGTTATTGCATATTTAAAATCTCTTGATGAGTACGATAAACTTCAAGATATAGAGTGTATCAGTTTATAAAACTTTATCCGACTTGAATAATTTTTGAAAGTTGAGAATATTTTGTGTTGATTAAGTTGTTGATATTTGTATGTTCCGGGGCAATAAGTTCCGGATCTTTTGCGATAATATCAACGGCAACTTGCTTTGCATATTCAATAAGTTTTACATCTTTTATTATATCGCCTGCCTTAAATTCGGGAAAACCGTGTTGTAAAGTGCCTGTAAATTCACCGGGCCCTCTCATTTTTAAATCTTCGGATGCTATTTTAAATCCGTCGGTAGTAGTTGTCATTATTTGTAACCTTTGTTTTGCTGTTTGACCTTTTGCACTTGAAACAAGTATACAATAAGATTTCTTTTGTCCTCTGCCTACTCTGCCTCTTAATTGGTGCAGTGTCGCAAGTCCGTATCTGTCTGCATGTTGTATTATTATCATTGTTGCATTTGGTACATCTATACCTACTTCAATAACCGTTGTCGATATCAAAATATCAAATTCTTTATTTTTAAATTTTAACATTACATCATTTTTTTCTTTCGGTTTCATCTTGCCGTGCAATAATGCAACTTTGTTATTTTTGAAAACAGTTTGCGACAATTTTTCCGCTTCTTGCGTTGCGGATTTTAGTTCGATTTTATCCGATTCGTCTACAAGGGGATAAACTATATATATTTGGTTACCTTTTTCTATTTCTTCCAAAGCGTAATCGTAGGCAATGTTTTCCGATAAGCAATAAGTTTGTACAGGTGTTCTGTTCGGCGGCAATTCGTCAAGTACACTTACCGCCATTTCGCCGTATATTGTCATTGCAAGACCTCTCGGTATAGGGGTGGCTGTCATCATAAGCACATCGGGGTTGTTTCCTTTTGCAAGAGCCGAAGCTTTTTGTAAAACTCCGAATCTGTGTTGCTCGTCTATAATAACTAAACTTAAATTTTTAAATTTAACTCTTTCCTGCATTACCGAATGTGTACCTACAATAATGTTTGTGGTTCCGTTTTCTATTAAAGGCAAAATTTCCGTTTGTTTCTTTTTTGTTTTTAAACTTGAAGAAGTAACAAGTTCAATATTAACATTTAAACCTTCAAGCATATTTTTAAATGTAAGGTAATGTTGTTCCGCAAGAATTTCCGTCGGTGCAACTATAGCAGCTTGATATCCGTTTTCTACGGCAAGAAGAATTGCACTTAAAGCAACGACTGTTTTACCTGAACCGACATCACCCATAAGCATTCTGTTCATTGCTTTTTTGCTCATCATATCATTGAAAATTTCGTTTATTGCTTTTTTTTGTGCTCTTGTAAATTCAAATTTAAGACGATTTTTAAACGGAGTCAACAATTCTTTTGTTATTTTATATTTGCTTGTTTTTTGTTTTATCGTGTTTTTTTGTTTAGCTTTGCTGAGAACTATCTGTAATAACAAAAATTCCTGTAAAGCAAAAGATTGCCTTGCAAGTTCCGCTTCTTGCAATGTTTTCGGGAAATGTATTGCTTTTATTGCCTGACTTATCGGCATAAGTTTTGTTTTGTATTTATCGTTGGTTGATATTATATCGGGATAAATGTTTGCCATATCGTTTAAAACAAGTTTTAGTGCCGATAAAATTGTTTTTTGTGTTATTCCTGCCGTTAAATCGTAAACAGGAACAAGTTTATTAAACTGTTCACTAACGGAATCTTTGTTTTCTACTGTTTCGTAATCTTCAACCGAAACTTGTTTTTGTCCGAATTTCAGTTCACATATACCATATATATAAACAAAAGAATTTGGTTTGAAAGAGTTTTTTATTGTTGCAAAGATATCAAATTTTGAGTAAGGGTTAACTTTCCTGAAAAAATTTGCGGTAATGGTACCGGAACCGTCATCTATTTCTGCCGAAAATACGGATAAATTCATGGATAACTTTTTTGTGTAAGTGTTTACAATTTTACCGAATATACAGTAATGCTGACTGAAAAGTATATTTGATATTTTTGTTATTACAGTCCTGTCTTGGTATGTTCTCGGAAAAAAAGTTATAAGATCTTCAACATTATTTATAGAAAGTTTTGATAATGCCAAAGCTCTTTTAGGACCTATACCTTTGATGTATTTGATATCCGTAGATAAGTTCATTCCGATATTATACAAAAATATTATATAAAAGGGTAGATATTTAGTAATATTATTAACAACTGCCACAAAATATGGTATAATACACAGATAAATTGTGAATACTATAGCTGAAAATATTAATGATATAAAAAAGAGAATAGAAAAAGCATCAAACGGCAGGAAGATAACATTACTTGCCGTTACTAAGACTTTTTCTGCGGAATGTGCCAAACAGGCTATAGATACGGGAATTTTAGATATTGCCGAAAGTAAAATACAGGAAGCATTACCTAAATTCGAAGTTCTTTCTAACAGTTTAAACGGTATAAATAAACATTTTATAGGACATTTGCAGTCAAATAAGGCCAAGAAAGCGGTATTAAATTTTGATTTGATACAGTCTTTGGACAGCATAGATTTGGCAAAAGATATAAACAGACATGCGAAAGATATAAACAAAGTTCAAAAATGTTTAATTGAATTTAAAGTTTCAACCGAAGAAACAAAGTATGGTGCATCAAAAGAAAAAGTTTACGAAATATACGATTATTGTGCTTTAAATTGTCCGAATATTTCTATTTGCGGAATAATGACAATAGCACCTTTTTTTGATGATAAAGAGTTGGTTAGGCCATATTTTAAATTAGCTTATGAAGTATTTGAAAATATAAAAAATACGAAAAAAGATGCCAATTTCAATATTCTATCAATGGGAATGTCCGATGATTTTGAAATTGCAATACAAGAAGGTTCGAATATGGTAAGAGTAGGAACAGCCATATTCGGGGAGAGAAATTATGATAAGTAAAAAGTTTTACGACAAAAAGGTCGTTTTTATCGGTTCGGGTAATATGGCTGAAGCTATAATATCGGGATTTGTAAAATATGATATAGTAAAAGCTTCAAATATTGTTTGTAACGATATTTCAAGAGACAGATTACAATATATGGCTCATAAATATGCGGTATCCGCTCAACAAGATAAAAGTGAAGCTTTAAATAAAGCAGATATAGTCTTTTTAACCATAAAACCGCAAACTTTTAAAAATGTATTGGAAGAATACGGCAAACAAATCGGAAAAGCTAAAATGGTTGTTACAATTGCTGCCGGTATAACAACGGAATTTGTGGAAAAATATCTTTCAAAGAAAACCGTTCTTATAAGAGTTATGCCTAATACTCCCGCTTTGGTAGGAAAAGGTGCTATGGCCGTTTGCGGCGGAAAAAATGCAACAAAAGAAAATATTAACGATATAGCGGACTTATTCTCCGTTATCGGAAGAGTTGTTGTAGTAAAAGAAAAATTGATAAATGCAATCACAGCCGTTTCCGGTTCCGGTCCTGCTTATGTATTTTATTTTTCCGAAGTTATGAGACAAGCTGCCGAAAATTTAGGTATTCCGTCCGATATGGCTAAAGAATTGGTTTATCAAACGATATTCGGTTCCGGAAAAATGCTTATAGAAAGCGGACTTGATGATACCGTTTTAAGAAAGAATGTTACTTCTCCCGGAGGAACAACAGAAAAAGCTATGGAAGAATTTTTAAACAGTGATTTTAAACAAGTAGTTTTTTCTGCTATTGAAAAAGCTAAACAAAGAGCGGAAGAACTTTAATATATAATAAGTAATAAGTAGAGAGGTAAAAGTAATGATTATTAAAGTAAGAGTAATTCCTAATTCAAAAAGAAATGATGTTGTAAGCAGAATTGGGTCTATTTTAAGAGTAAAAATTGCTGCTCCTGCCGTTGAAGGAAAAGCTAACGAAGAATTGTGCGAATATTTATCTGATTTTTTTGATGTTAATAGATCTCATGTCCTCTTAAGAAAAGGTGAAAGAGGAAGAGAAAAAACCATAGAAATTACAGGAAGAACCGAAGAAGAGTTGGAAGAAGTTTTAGATACTATACCGTAGAGATTAAATCGACTTTAAGAGAAAAATATGAATAATAAAATGTCGGAAACTTTATATTGGGAAAAAGGTACACTTTTTTTGTTGGACCAACTGGAATTACCGAGTAAAGTTGTGTACAGAAAATGTAAAACATATACCGATGTTATAAAAGCGATTAAGAATATGATTGTAAGAGGTGCTCCGGCTATAGGTGTGAGTGCGGCTTACGGTATGGTTCTGGCAGGAACAAAGGCTGCAAAGTTATCTTCCACGGAAAAAATTAAATTTATTAAAAAAGTTTCCGAAGAAATGATACAAGCAAGGCCTACAGCCGTTAACTTAAAGTGGGCTGTAGATAAAATGTGTGTAGTTGTAGAAAGTTCTTTAAAATTAAATCCCGAAAATTTTGTTGCTGTTTTGGAATCTGCGGCAAACGAAATTTACGACGAAGATATAGAATGTAATAAGATTATGGCTGATTTCGGAGCAAGATTATTGAAAAAGAATTCCGTAGTTCTTACTCATTGTAATGCCGGTGCACTTGCCACTGCAGGTTACGGAACGGCACTCGGAATGATAAGAACGGGTTATAAGAACGGGAAAATAAAAAAAGTTTTTGTTGATGAAACAAGACCTTATTTGCAGGGTGCAAGGCTTACCGCATGGGAACTTCAACAAGAAAAGATTCCGTATACTTTAATTACCGATAATATGGCAGGATATATAATGAAGACGGAAAAAATAGATGCCGTTATTGTCGGTGCGGACAGAATTGCTTCAAACGGTGATGTTGCAAATAAAATAGGAACTTATTCGTTGTCGATACTTGCAAAATATCATAAGATACCTTTTTATGTTGTGGCCCCGAGTTCTACAATAGATTTTTCAACTTTGTACGGTACAAAGATAAAAATAGAAGAAAGATCTGCCGAAGAAGTTTTAAAAATAAACGGCAAAGAAATTGCTCCTAAAGGTACACAGGTAAGACATCCCGGTTTTGATATCACTCCGGCATCAAACATTACAATGATTATCACGGAAAAAGGTGTTTTCAAGCCAAACAAAATTTCTACACTGAAAAAAATTAAATAAAAATATAAAAAAGGTTAAACAAGAAAATGGAAAACGAAAAAAAAGATTATTCAAAAACTGTTAATTTACCTAAAACAGACTTTCAAATGAAAGCAAATTTAGCTCAAAGAGAGCCGGACTTTTTAAAAGAGTTATACGATGCTAAAATTTACGAGAAGATGAGAGCAAAAAATCAAGGTAAGAAAAAATTTATTCTTCACGACGGACCTCCGTATGCCAACGGAAATATGCACAGCGGACATGCTTTGAATAAAATTTTAAAAGATTTTATTTTGAAATATAAAAACATGAAAGGTTTTGACACTCCTTACACACCCGGTTGGGATTGTCACGGACTTCCTATAGAAACACAATGTTTAAAAGAATTAAAAACCGATAAACATAAAGTAGATAAAAAAGTTTTCAGACAACAGGCAAGTGATTTTGCAAAAAGATTCGTTTCTATACAGAGAGAAGGGTTTAAAAGATTGGGAGTATTTGCAGATTGGGAGAAACCTTATCTTACATTGGATCCTAAATATGAAGCATCAATAGTAAAAGTTTTCGGTGAACTTGTAGAAAAAAATTATTTGTTCAGAAAGAAAAAACCTGTTTATTGGTGTTCATCGTGCGAAACAGCTCTCGCGGATGCTGAAGTTGAATATGCGGATGTTACATCCGATTCAATATTTGTAAAATTTAAAATTGTTGAATTGAGTGATGCATTAAAAGACAAACAAGATTTCTTGAAAGATTATTCCGTATTAATATGGACGACAACACCGTGGACATTACCGTCCAACGTGGCGCTTGCATTTTCGCCTGTAGCAAAATATGTTGCCTGCGAATATATATTAAACGGTAAAGTTGAAAAAATAATTGTTGCAAGAGATTTGGCGGAAAATGTTAAGAATAAAATCTCTGCGGAAAGTTTTACCGTAAAAGCGGAATTTGACGGTAAAGATTTGGAATATATTAAATGTCAAAATCCTATAGTAGACAGAAAATCACTCGGTATTTTGGCGGATTATGTCAGTATGGAAGACGGTTCCGGTATAGTTCATATTGCTCCGGGACACGGACAAGAAGATTATCAAGCGGGATTAGCATATAAACTTGATATTATTTCACCTTTAAATGACAGAGGACAATTTACAAAAGAAGTTCCCGAATTTGAAGGAATAAACGTATTTAAAGCAAATCCTTTAATAATCGAAAAACTTACGAAAGAAGGAACACTTCTTGCAAGTATAAAAATAAGTCACTCTTATCCTCATTGTTGGAGATGTAAGAAACCTGTGATATTCAGAGCAACTCCTCAATGGTTTATGGGTGTGGATTTGAACGATTTAAGACAAAATCTTCTTAAAGAAATTAAGAATGTTAATTGGGTTCCTAAATACGGAGAATCCAGAATTACCGGAATGATACAAACAAGACCCGATTGGTGTTTGAGTCGTCAGAGATTGTGGGGTGTTCCGTTACCGATATTCTATTGTAAAGAGTGCGGTGAACCTATACTTGATAAAAAAATCATAGATAAAGTTGTTGAAGAATTCAAAGTTCACGGTGCCGGAATTTGGTACGAAAAATCCGCAGAGGATTGGCTTAAAGGTTTTGATGTAAAATGTCCGAAATGCGGTAAAACTGAATTTAAGAAAGAAGAAGATATTCTTGATGTTTGGTTTGATTCCGGAGTATCAAGTGAAGCCGTATTGTCGAGCGGAAACTATGATTCTTTGGAATTTCCCGCGGATTTATATCTTGAAGGCAGCGACCAGCACAGAGGTTGGTTCCAAAGTTCGTTGCTTCCTGCAGTTGCAATAAAAGGCAGAGCACCTTACAAAACCGTTCTTACTCACGGATTTTTGGTTGACGGTCAAGGCAGAAAGATGTCTAAATCTTTGGGTAACGGACTTGATCCTTTACAAATAATAAATAAGTACGGTGCGGATATTTTAAGATTGTGGGTTGCATCCTGCGATTACAGAGAAGATGTAAGAATTTCAGACGAAATTATAAAAGGTCATACCGACACCTACAGAAAGATAAGAAATACAATAAGATTTATGCTCGGAAATATCAGTGATATGAAAAAAGAAGATATAGTAAAATTTGCAGATATGAACGAGATAGATAAATATGCTTTATGGACATTAAACGAAGTGGTAAAACAGGCTGAAACCGGTTTTGAAAATTACGAGTTCCATAAAACAGTTAAAGTTATAAACGATTTCTGCACGGTATTTTTAAGCGGATTTTATCTTGATGCATTAAAAGATATTTTATATTGCGATAAAGTTAACAGTAAAGCAAGAAGAAGTGCACAATCCGCAATGCTTGAAATTGTTACTGCATTGGTAGAAGTAATGTCACCGATATTAACATTTACGATGCACGAAGCATGGAAAGAAATAAAGAAAATAAAACAAGATTTACCTGAATTTGTAACATTGGTGGATTTCCCTGCGGTAAACGAAGAATATAAGTTGGAAAAAGATGTTCTTGCAAAGTGGGAAACTCTTGTAAAAATAAAACAACAGGTTTTGGCGGAAACCGAAAAATTAAGGAAGGACAAAATTATCGGTTCCAACTTGGAATCAAGTTTAACAATAAAGTATGGTTCAAAGTATGAGAAAGCATTGAACGATATCGATTTGATAAACATTGTATTCGGCAGTTGGGATATTAAGTTGGAAAAATCCGATAATGAGGAAGAAATTTCCTTTGTTGCGGGAAAATCTTCTTACGGCAAATGTGAAAGATGTTGGAGACATATTGATCATATAGAAAACGGCTTGTGTGAAAGATGTGCCGAAGCCGTAAAATAGATAATATAGCGACCTTAATATTTTGGTTATAATATTGAAACTCAGGAAATCGAGTATGCCCTTACGGGATCCATATACACTTCATTCCTGAGTTTCTTCATTCTAACACAAAATCTTAAGGTCTTTAACGACAAGGACGGGTGTTCTGCAATTTTAAAAGATAAATTTGCATGTTTTTCTCTTGCTCGTTACATTTAACTGATAAACTTAAAATTTATTTTTTATTTTGAAAATCTTAAGGCCTTTAACGACAAAAAAGTTATAATTTGATAAAATAAATCATCATGAAAAAATATTTGTATTTCTTATTACCTTTAATTTATGTGGCATTAGATCATATAACAAAATTCCTTGTTATAAAAAATATACCTTATTATTCATCCATAAAAATTAACGATTATTTCAGCATTGTAAATGTATCTAATACCGGTGTAGCATTTAGTATGTTTCAAAACAACAATATATTTTTTATTGTATTGGTATCATTGGTAATAATATTTTTAATATGGTTTATTTATAAAAATAAAAAAGAACTTACAAAATTACAAACACACTCTTTGCTTTTGATATTGTCGGGGGGAATAGGTAACCTTATAGACAGACTTTTCAGAGGTGCGGTTGTAGATTTTATAGATGTAGGATATAAAGAAGTTTACAGATGGCCTGCATTCAATGTTGCAGACTCTTGTGTATGTATAGGCGTAACTTTATTTGTTATAACTCTTTTATTCTTCAATAAAAAAGCCAAAGTATAAATTTATACCTTGGCTCTCATTATATGTCATCCAGTACTTGATACGGGATCTTGTCGTTAAATTGTCGTTTCAATCCCTCTATACTTCCATACATCTATACTTCAAAATTTTGCTCCGCAAAATTTTATTCCCATTCAATTGTCGCAGGCGGCTTTTGAGAAATATCGTAAACAACTCTGTTGGCACCTTTAACTTCGTTTATTATTCTTGAAGATATTTTACCTAAAATTTCGTAAGGCAATTTTACCCAATCTGCAGTCATTGCATCTACCGAGTTTACGGCTCTTATAACGATAACATGTTCATATGTTCTTTGATCGCCCATAACACCTACCGTTTTTACGGGAAGTATTATTGCAAAAGATTGCCAAATTTTTTCGTATAATCCGGCTTTTCTTATTTCTTGATCAACTATTGCATCCGCTTCTTTAACTATTCTTAACTTCTCTTCGGTTATTTCGCCGAGTGTTCTTATTGCAAGTCCCGGTCCCGGGAAAGGTTGTCTGTCTATAATTTCGTTAGGAATGTTTAATTCTCTTCCCAACTGTCTTACTTCATCTTTAAACAAAGATTTTAAAGGTTCAACCAATTTCATCTTCATTTTTTCAGGTAACCCGCCAACATTGTGATGGCTCTTAATCGTTACGGCTTTGCCTATTTTTGCACTTTCTATAACATCAGGATAAATTGTGCCTTGTAATAAAAAGTCGATGTTTTTTACTTTCTTTGCTTCTTTTTCGAAAACATCTATAAATGTGTGACCGATAATTTTTCTTTTTTGTTCAGGTTCGGTAACACCTTTTAATTTGTTTAAAAATAATTTTTTTGCATCCACTATTATTAAATTCTTGCCGAACTTTTTGCCGAATATCTTTCTTACTCTTTCCGTTTCACCGAGTTTCTGTAAACCGTGATCAACATAAACACTTACCAACTGTTTACCTATGGCTTTGTGCATCATTATTGCCGCAACGGAAGAATCTACTCCGCCGGACAATGCACATAAAACTTTACCTTTACCTACTTGTTTCTTTATTCTTGCAATTTCATCTTTTATATAATTTTTCATTGTCCAATCTTGTTTTACTTTACAAACTTTGAACAAGAAATTATCCAATATTTGTTTTCCGAAAGGTGAATGGTGAACTTCAGGATGGAATTGAACTCCGTATATCGTTCCCTTATCGTTTACTATTGTTGCATTAGGACAATTCTTTGAACTTGCAACAACCTTGAATCCTTTAGGAAGTTTTGTTAATTTGTCGCCGTGGCTCATCCATACAGGCATCTTATTCTTTAAACCTGCATAAAGTAATGATTTTGATTTTATAACGATATCGGCTAAACCGTATTCTCTGTTCTTTGAATGTTGAACTTTTCCGCCCAATTGTTGAGCAATTAATTGCATACCGTAACATATACCTAAAATAGGTACATTCATTTGCCAAACTTTTGAGTCCGGCTTGGGAGCATCTTTTTCGTATACACTTGCAGGACCGCCGGAAAGAATTATTGCTTCAACCGTGCTTAAATTCTCTATTTCATCAAGTTTCTTGTTTCCCGGAAAAATTTCACAATAAACATGTGATTCTCTTATTTTTCTTGCGATAACTTGAGTATATTGTGAACCGAAATCTAAAATCAAAATCATAAAATGCTCCTTTATAAATTAAAGAATTGTAAATTGAACAAGAAGCATTATACTAAAATAAAACCAATCTTCCAATCATCCAATCTTCCAATCATCCAATCTTCTGTAGTTTTATTGCCTTTTTAGTGTATATTTAATAAAATAAATCTGTTATTTTTTAGAGAGAAATTGTATGAGTAAAAATGTTACGGCAGATACAAAACTTTTAGGCATTTTCGGTAACCCTGTTAACCATTCTCTATCACCGATAATGCATAACGATTGGTTTGCAAAGTATAAACTGAATTGTTTATATGTTGCTTTTGATGTTTTGCCTGAAAACTTGAAATCTGCTGTGGAATCGATAAGAAGTTTAAATATTACGGGTGTAAATGTTACCGTGCCTCATAAAATTGAGGTTATGAAATATATTGACAGTGTTGATAATGCCGCAAAAACTATAGGCAGTGTAAATACAATCGTTAATAAAAAAGGCAAATTGTATGGCTGTAATACAGATTGGCAAGGTTTTATTACCGATTTAAAGTCTAAAAATATAAATTTAAAAAACAAAACAATATTTGTCGTGGGTGCGGGCGGAGCGGCAAAAGCAATTCTTTATGCTTTAACAAAATTAAAGGTTAAACATGTTTACTTAACATCGAGAACTTTTGATAAAGCCAAACTTGTTGCCGAAAAGTATAAAAATATTTCCGTTATTGATATCAATAAAGTATCTGCAAGTTTTTTAAAAGATATAGATTGTTTGGTTAACTGTTCCACTTGCGGAATGAAAAAAGAAGATAAACTTCCTTTCACAATAAAAGAATTTAATAAAAAAATTGTTTTTTATGATATTATATACAACAAAGAAACACCGTTTAAAAAGTTTGCCGCAAAAAATAAAATAAAATATTTTTCCGGTGAAGGAATGTTAATATATCAAGGTGCTGTTTCTTTTGATAAGTGGACAGGGATATTTCCCGATACCAAAAAGACTTTGCCGCTTATCAAAAAATTTATGAGGTAAAAAAATTGTTAATATTATTAGTTTTATTTATATTGTTTCCTGCAGTTATATTTTTTTTAGTATCTAATACGATAAATGCAATAATCGTTTCTTATTGTTTAGCGGTTCTTCTTTTTATTTTTATAAGAAGAAGCAACAGAAAAGAAATAGTGTTGCTTGATACAACCGTTATAAACGATGACAGAATTATAGATTTTATCAATTCCAATGTATACCAACAGTTTTTGTTACCGAGATTTGTAATAAGAGAAATAGAAAATAAAATAGACGGTTTAAAAGATAAACATTTGGAAGAGAACTTGGAAAAAATAAAACAAAATAAAAAAGTAAAAGTTCTTTACAGAAATTACTATAAGATAAAGTCGTCCGACTTTAAAATAGTAAAATTGGCAAAATCTCTGAATGCAAAAATAGTAACGGTAAACTTCAGTTTGAACAAAATGTCTGTGTTAGAGGGAGTAAAAGTTATAGACTTGAACGATATGTATGAAAGATTGAAACCTACGATTTTGCCCGGACATAAAATTACGATTTTCTTGGTTAAAGAAGGCAGAGATAAAAATCAGGCGATAGGCTTTTTGGATGACGGTACAACAGTTGTTGCCGAAAACGGAAAAAATTTTGTAGGTAAAAGAGTTAACTTAAAAATAACATCAATGTTACATTCGTCCGATAATAAAATGTTGTTCGGCAAAATACCGAACGAAGATATTTTGGAAGGAAAACTATAATATGAATTTTGCAGCTGTTATTGTTGCAGGCGGCGCAGGTAAAAGATTCGGTTCAAAGGAACCGAAACAGTTTTTGCTTTTAAACAAAAAGAAAATGTTTGTATGGAGCATACTTGCATTTAAAAAAGTTAAAGAATGTAAACAAATTATACTTGTTGTTCCCGAATACAAACTTTCCGAAATGGAAAAGTATAAAAAGTTATATAAAATTGATGTTGTATGCGGCGGTAAAGAAAGATATAATTCCGTTCAGAACGGACTAAAAGTTGTTAAAGATAATATGGATATTGTTGCCGTTCACGATGCGGCAAGACCGCTTATAACTTCTAAAATAATAAAAGAAGTGTTCGACAGTGCGGTTAAGTACGGCGGAGCAATAGCGGCAAGTGTTGCAAGAGATACAATAAAGTTTTCCAAAAACGGTAAAAACATAACGAAATCTATAGACAGAAACAATATTTGGCAGGCTCAGACTCCGCAGATGTTTAAAACTAAAATATTGAAAAAAGTTTATTCGGGTAAAATACCGAAAAATGTTACCGATGATGCACAACTTGTGGAAAAATTCGGTAAAAAAGTAATGTTGGTTGACGGCGGTTACGAAAATTTTAAAGTAACTCAACCGATAGATTTTAAGTTAGCGGAAGCATTACTGAGGGATAGAGGTATAGAAAAATGTTTGTAGGATTCGGATACGATGTTCACAGATTTAAAAAATCAAGAAAACTCTTTTTAGGCGGAGTAAAAATATCGGATACTAACGGTCTTGACGGACACAGTGATGCCGACGTTTTGGTTCATGCATTAATGGATTCTTTGCTCGGTGCTGCGGGGGAAAACGATATAGGACATTTTTTTCCTACAAACGATGACAGATATAAAGGCATATCAAGCATAGAACTTTTAAAAATTGTAGTTAAAACTTTAAAGAAAAAGAAATTTAAAATAATAAATACTGATATGACAATTGTTGCCGAAAAGCCGAAAATATATCCTTATATAGACCAAATGAAAGATATTCTTTCAAAAACAATGGGTATATCTAAAGCAAGAATAGCAATAAAAGCAACCACTAACGAAAAAATGGGGTTTATCGGCAGAGGCGAAGGTATTTGTGCAATGGCAGTCGCTTCATTGAAAAAATAAGCTTTTAAGGAAAAGAAGATGATAAAATTTTATAACACATTAACAAACAAAGTAGAAGAATTTAAACCTATAAAAGAAAATAATGTATCGATATATATTTGCGGAGTTACACCTTACGATGTTTGTCATTTGGGACATGCAAGAGCTTATGTAACTTTTGATGTTATCAAAAGACATTTTATGAGAAGCGGGTATACCGTTAACCATGTTCAAAATTTTACCGATGTTGACGATAAAATTATAAACAGATCATTGGAAAAACAAATTTCTCCTATAGATTTGGCAAAACAATTTATTGACGATTATTTTATGCAAATGGATAAACTTAATGTTATAAAAGCAAACACTTATCCGCAAGTTACGAAAATGATACCTCAAATAGTGGAGTTTATAAAAAAACTTGAAGAAAAAGGATATGCTTACAATGTTGACGGAGATGTTTATTTCTCGGTAGATAAATTTAAAGATTACGGAAAACTTTCAAAAAGAAAATTTGAAGAGATGAGAGTAGGTGCAAGAGTAGAAAAAGATTCCAAGAAAAAGAATCCTTACGATTTTATATTGTGGAAAAAAACAAAAGAAAACGAACCTCAAGAAGTTTCCTGGGACAGTTTTTGGGGAAAAGGCAGACCGGGTTGGCATATAGAATGTTCGGTAATGTCTACGACATTGTTGGGTAACACTATAGATATTCACGGCGGCGGACAAGATTTGATATTCCCGCACCACGAAAACGAAATTGCACAAAGTGAAAGTTGCACGGGACAACAATTTGCAAACTATTGGATACATAACGGATTTGTTACGGTTAATAAAGAAAAAATGTCTAAAAGCTTGGGAAACTTTTTTACATTAAAAGATATTTTTGAACAATATGATCCCAGAGTAGTAAGATACTATTTGCTTACACAACATTACAGAACACCGCTCGACTTTTCACACGACAATTTAAACAGTGCAAAAGCCGCATTGCAAGGACTTGATGAGGCATATTCAAGACTTGTTGCAATAGTTAAAGACAGTGATAACAATTTAAAAGACGAAAATTTAATAAAAATACAAAAACAAGTTAAAGATTCGTTGGACGACGATTTTAATTTTGAAAGAGCATTATCGTATTTGCACGAGCTTAAAAACATAATATTAAACAACTTATCCGGTGATAAACAGGATTTGTTAAAACAAGCAAAATGGCTTTTTGAAGATATTTTGGAAGGTGCTTTAGGTGTAAGAGTTTCGAAGGAAGAATCGGCATCATCCGATTTACAGGAATTGTTAAATAAAAGAAACCAAGCAAGAAAAGAAAAAAATTGGGCGGTTGCCGATGAGTGCAGAAACAAACTTTCCGAACTCGGTTACAAAATTATAGATAATAAAGACGGAAGCTCAACTCTTGTTAAAAAGATATAATGATTTTTGCAAGGTAAAAATCAGCTTATAGCTTAAAGCTTAAAGTTTAAAGTTTGTTGTAAAAATTCATGAAATGAATTTTTGATATTTAATTAGAAAATTTTGTTTAACAAAATTTTACCGAAAACTATAAGCTATAAACTTTAAACTATAAACTATAAACTAAAAAATTACGGAGTAATTTTTAATGGATAAACTATTCGGTAGAAATGCCGTGCTTGAAGCAATAAAGTCCGGTAACAGAACAATAAATAAAATTCTTATTTCTAAAACCGCTCACGGCAGCAGTATAAGTGAAATTATTAAACTTGCCAAAGCAAAAGGTATTGTTATAAACAATGTTCCTCCTGAAAAGCTTGATAAATTCGAGCAGGAAAATACGCAAGGTGTTGTCGCCGAAGTTTCCGCAACAAATTATGTTGAACTTGAAGATTTAATGGATACGGTAAAAAATAAGCAAAACGGACTGTTACTCCTTCTTGATTCGATAGAAGATCCGCACAATTTAGGCGCAATAATACGAAATGCCGTTTGTTTCGGTGTAGACGGGGTAATTATACCTAAATGGAGAAGTGCAACAATAAACGAAACGGTGGAAAGAACATCTGCCGGTGCTATAGAACACATAAAAATAGCAAGAGTTACAAACTCATCACAAGCAATACTAAAATTAAAAGATGACGGTTTTTGGATATTAGGTGCCGAAAACGGAAACAATTCAATAACCGATACAAAAGTTCCGTTTCCCGCGGTTTTGGTTATGGGCAGTGAAGGGTTTGGAATACATCAAAAAATAAAAGAAAAGTGTGATTTTATTATAACCATACCACAAAAAAGTACAATTTCTTCTTTAAATGTTTCTTGTGCCAGTGCAGTAATCCTGTACGAAATATTTAAACAAATTAGCAACTAAATAGTCTTTTAAAATTTCTCTTTTTCAAGCAAAAAAGCCATTCACTTGAAAAATTTAAAGCCGTGCTCCAACTTGATTTTACCTAACGACCTAATGTAACGGAAAAATCTTCAATCATGTTCGCACTAAAAAACTTTTTTGATTTATAGTTTTTTGCTTTAAATTTTTCTTCGTTCATAGACAGCTTTAATCATGCTTGAAAAAGAAAATTTCGAAAGTTTTATTAAAACTAATACTTCCTAATTGAAAAGGTATTTCCTTTTTGATAAAATTATTAAGCTATGAATACAGATATAATTAATGCAGTTACGGATATTATAAGTAATATACAAACTAAAGGGGATAGTGCCGTAATAGGTTATCTTAAAAAGTTTGACGGGGTATCTTTTAAATCCGCTAAAGATTTAAGAGTTACCGATAAACAGATAAACGAAGCGGTTAAAAAGGTTAGCCCTGCTTTAAAAAAAGCAATAAAAGCTTCTTATGCCAATGTTTTGGCATTTCATAAGAAAGAATATTCAAACATAAAAAAACAATGGTTAATAACGGACAGTGTAAAATCCGTAGGACAAATATACAGACCTATAGAAGCTGTAGGTATATATGTGCCGGGCGGAAGATTTTCTTACCCGTCATCCGTTATTATGAATTTTGTTGCAGCTAAGGTTGCAGGGGTTAAAAGAATAGTTATGATGACTCCTCCCAAGAAAATGAGCAATGAAGTTTTGTTTGCAGCAAAAATTTGCGGAATAAAAGAAATATATACAATCGGCGGAGCGGTGGCAATAGCGGTTCTTGCTTACGGAACAAAAACAATAAAACCTGTAAATATGATAGTAGGTCCGGGAAATGCTTATGTAAACGAAGCTAAAAGACTTGTTTTCGGTAAAGTTGGTATAGATTCGTTGGCCGGACCGAGTGAAGTTGCAATTATCGCCGACAGCGGAGCCGATAAAGATTATGTTTTATACGATTTGTTGGCACAAGCAGAACATGATACAATGGCAAAAGCATATTTGTTGTGCAGTTCAAAAGAAATTATAAGTTATATAAAGAAAAATTTCGATAAAGAAAAATTAAATCAAATAAAAATTTATAATGTAGATACAAAAAAAGCCATAGATATGGTTAACGATATAGCCCCTGAACATTTGGAGCTTTTAATAAAGAATGCAAAACAGGCGGTAACAAAAATTTATAATGCCGGAGCAATTTTTGTAGGGTATAATACGGCAACAGCCGTAGGAGATTATTGGGCAGGTCCTTCGCATGTTTTACCGACGAATGCATCTGCAAAATATTCAAGCGGACTTTCCGTTATGACATTTATGAAAAGAAGCAGTTATATTGAACTGAAAAAAGTTACATCTTCGGTAAAAAAACAAATTGCCGATTTTGCTGCAGCCGAAGGGTTGGTAAATCATAAAAAATCCGTAGAGGTAAGAAAAATATAATGCAAGTAGAACTTTCCGAAAGGGAAATTGAACTAATAATACATATGCTTACTGAAGAAGTAACTAAAGTTAGCGACGGAAAAGCTAAATTAAACTTTTCGGTTGACGAAGTTATTTTGTTGGAAAAATTGGACCAAGCTTTAAAATTAAAAGACTTGGACGGTATTACGGAAACAAAAGATACACAAAAAACAAAATATTTAAATTAGAGAGAAAAAATGAGAAAAGCACACATTCACAGAAAAACATTTGAAACGGATGTAGATATTGAGTTGAATTTGGATTCAAACAAAAAATCTTCAATCAATACAACAATCCCGTTTATGGATCATATGCTTACATTGTTTTCCGCTCATGCCGGAGTATATCTTAAAATAAATGCCAAAGGTGACACGGAAATAGACGACCATCACTTGGTTGAAGATATGGGTATTACTTTGGGGCAAGTGTTTAAACAGGCATTGGGTGATAAAAAGGGTATAGTAAGATACGGGCATTTTTTATTGCCTATGGACGAAGCTTTAGCTTATATTGCTCTCGATATTTCTGGCAGACCTTTTTTAAGTTATGAAGCTAAAATAGAGTTTCAAAAAACAGGTTTTAACTACGATTTAATACAGGAATTTTTTATTGCTTTTGTTAACAATGCGGCAATCACACTCCATATAAAAATGATGAAAGGAAGGAACAACCATCATATTGCCGAATCCATATTCAAAGGTTTCGGAAGAGCATTGGCAATAGCAATAAGTATAAATAAAAAAATAAAAAATAAGATACCTTCGACAAAAGGTTCTATTTAAGGATGAGATAAAAATGATAATAATACCTGCAGTAGATATCAGACAAGGAAATTGTGTAATGCTTAAACAGGGAAAAATAGCCGACGAAACTATTTATTCCAAAGACCCTGTTTTTATGGCAAAACTTTGGAAAGCAAAAGGTGCGGAAAGATTACATGTCGTCGATTTGGACGGCTCTTTTTCCGGTAATCAATCGAACAATCAAATCATAGGAAATATTTGTTTAAGTGTTGATATTCCGGTTGAAGTCGGCGGCGGAATAAGAAACATGAAAAGAATAGACGATATTTTTACTTTGGGCGCATCTTATGCAATATTGGGAACGGTTGCAATTTATAATCCCGATATAGTAAGACAAGCAATAGAAAAATACGGTCCGGAAAAAATTATAGTTGCTCTTGATGTTTATGAGGGGAAAATTGCTATAGGCGGTTGGAAAGAAATTACACCTGTAACGACGGAAGAAATGTTGGAAAAATTAAAAAATATGGGTGTCAGCGAAATTATCTATACCGATATATCAAAAGATGGAATGTTAAAAGGTCCTAATATCGACGGATTAAAAAGAATTGCAAAAGCAAGTAAAATGAATGTTATAGCTTCCGGCGGAGTAACAACGGTGGATGATGTTAAAAAAATTGCTAAACTTGAAAAATACGGCGTAACCGGTGCTATTGTTGGTAAAGCATTATACACTGAAGATTTTAAGTTGGAAGAAGCAATAAGAGTTTTAAATAAAAAATAAAAAGAAGTTGCGGGGGAAAGTAAATATGTTGGAAATTACAAAACAATTAAAGTTTGACAAAAACGGATTGATACCGGCTGTTGTTCAAGACTATAACGACGGTGTGATTTTGATGGTTGCATATATGAATGCGGAATCATTCGAAAAAACATTAAAAACAAAAAAAGCTACATATTGGAGCAGATCAAGACAAAAATTCTGGGTAAAAGGTGAAGAATCCGGAAACATACAAAAAGTAAAAGAAATTTATTATGATTGTGATGCCGATTGCATATTGTTAAAGGTTATTCAGGTAGGCGGTTCGGCTTGTCATACGGGATACAGAAGTTGTTTCTACAGAAAATTATCTTTTACGGGAAATACAAGAATAGTAGGTAAAAAAGTTTTTGATCCAAAAAAAGTTTACGGGAAATAAAAATTTTTGCAAAGCAAAAATTTGAGGCATGGATGTATAGAAGTATGGAAGTATAGAAACGACATTTCTTGTCATCTCGAAATTTATTTTAAGTGTTTGAGGATATAATGTTAAAAGTAAAAATTTGCGGTATAACAAACTATGATGATGCTTTAAATGCAACAAATTTGGGTGCGGATTATTTAGGTTTTCAAATAATAAAAGATTCTCCTAAAAAAGTTTCCGATAAAATGTTAAAAGAAGTTAATGAAAAACTTCCGCCTTTTGTTTTGGCAGTGGGAATATTTGTAGATCAAGACAGTAAAGCTATAACAAAAGTTGTTAAAAAGACCGGAATAAAAGTTGTTCAGTTAAACGGTTCGGAAACTCCCGAATTTTGTAAAGCTTTAGCGGTATCATTAGGTATAAAAGTTTTTAAATATATGAAATTTACAAGTGTTGCCGATGTAATAAAGTTACAACCGTACACAGGTAACGTAGATTATTTTGTATTGGATATTTCAACAAAAGATGAACAAGGTAACGATATTCTTGCTTTAGATGCTCTTTCCGCACTTGAACAAGTATCCGTTCCTTATTTTATAACAGGAAATATTTCTTCCGAAAATGTCGGCGAAGTTATGGAAAAATCAAAACCGTTCGGTGTTGAAGCCGACACGAGTATAGAAAGATTACAAAGAAGAAAAGATTTTAATAAAATGGCAGATTTTATAAAAAATGCTCACAGTTTAAGGTAATTATAATGGAACAAATTAACATACAAAGAGCTATAGATACATTAAATTTGGAAGCACAAGCCGTAAAAGATCAAATAAAACATTTAGACGATCAGTTTATAAAAGCCGTTTCTTTAATAGAAAAATCATCGGGAAGGGTTGTTATTATAGGACTTGGAAAATCGGGACATATCGGCAGAAAAATAGCTGCCACAATGGCTTCTATAGGTGTTCCTGCAATATATTTACATCCTGCAGAATGTTTACATGGTGATTTGGGTATGATAATGAAAGGTGATGTTGTCGTTATGTTATCATATTCCGGCGAAACGGAAGAAATAAAACAAGTTTTACCTGTATTACAAAAAATGGGTTTGAAAATTATAGCAATTACCGGTAAAACGGATTCTCCTACATGGAAAAATTGTGATGTTATTATAGATTCTTCCGTGGAAAAAGAAGCTTGTCCTTATAATTTGGCACCGACATCATCCACAACGGCATTACTTGCTTTGGGTGATGCATTGGCGCTTGTTTTATCCGAAAGGAAAGGTTTTAAAAAAGAAGATTTCGCAATATTTCATCCTTTAGGTGCTATAGGTAATAAAATCAAGAGATTAACAATGAAAGTTAAAGAAATAATGAGACAAGGTAAAGCAAACCCTGTAGTAAAAGAAAATGCTACCGTTCAAGATGCTCTTTTAATTATGACGGGAACAAGAGTCGGTGCAACAAGTGTTGTAGATGAAAACGGTAAACTTGCAGGATTTTTTACCGATGGTGATTTAAGAAGACAAATTCAGTTGCACGATAATTTGTTAAAGAAAAAAATATCGGAAGTTATGACGAAAAATCCATCGACATTATCACCGGATATGCTTGTTGCCGAAGCTGAAAAAATATTACAGAATAAAAATATAGATAATATACCTGTGGTGGATGAAACAGGAAAACCGATAGGTATTCTCGACGAAAGAGATTTGTTTTCCGAATAAAAGTTTATAAATTTTTTAATACATTTGATTACAGGCAGATTGTTTTTATAATCTGTCTGTTTTTTTTGTATATGCGATTTTAAACTTGAATATTACAAAATTTAATATAAGACAAATCAAAAAGAAGACGGTTAAATTTAATACACAATATGTCGCATACCCTATCCAAATGGTATTTAAAGAATAAATTCTAAAAATATTTATAAAATAAGTGGAAGGAAAAATATAAGCTGCTATCTTTAAATACGAAGGTAACATATATATCGGCCAGGCAAAACCCGAAATTAAAAGAACCGGCATAGAATAAAATGTTAAAGCGCATAAAGATACTACGGGGCTTTTAAATAAGTGGGATATTAACATGGCAAAAAATACTATAACAAAAGAATATATTAACGATAATAATAAAAGATTTATTATTGAAGTTTGAAATATGGAATTGAACGGGAAAACAAAAAATATGAACAATAATACCATAAAAAGGGCGGCACATACATAAGGAATAGCCTTTCCGAACAGAATAGGCATAATTTTGTTGTTTGTTATTTTATATAAATCTTTCCATGTTTTTTCCTGCGTTTCCAAACTCATTGTATGACAAACGGCTACTATAAGAATTTGTTGAAATATTGCAAATAAAACAAAGGGAACAAAAAAGTTCGCATAAGTCTTTGTAGGATTAAACATCCACTTAAAATTACCTTTTATGGGCTGTATCATTTGCATCGCCGAATTTTTTGAAATTCCGTTCTTTATCAGAAAACTTGCGGACACCTGAGCTGCCAGAAATTGTGAAGTCATAACTATCGTTTTTATTGCGGTACTTGAAACCATGAAATTGCTTGCATTTGCACCGATAAAAGCAAAGGTGCTTTTGGCTCTTTTTAAGTTCGTTGAAAAATCGCTCGGGATAAAATAAAACAAATCAATTTTGTTTGTAAAAATAGCATTATATGCCGCATATGTAGATGGGAAATAGTCGACAATATTAAGTTCCGGTGTGGAATTTATCATTCTGCCGTATTGCCTTGATATTGCGGAATTATCTTGATTTACAAGTGCGATTTTTATATCTCTCGGATTTTGCTTGTGATATATGTATGTTATACCGAATGAATATACGATAGGAGCGATAATACATATCAAAATCAGATCTTTTGATGTGAAAAATCTTTTAAATTCCCGTAATAATATTTGCTTAAACAATTTCATCTTTTGTTTTACCCGTTAACCTGTTTGCCGTTGTTTTTTATCGTCTTGTTTCGTATTCTCAAAAATATATAAGTAATCAAGAAATATAAAATGAGTAATGTTATTAATATTTTAGCAAAGGGTATTATATATTCTGGTTGCATATTTTGTTGAAATATTTTTCTGAAACCTTCCAAATAAGCGGACAGGGGAATAAATTTTGCAATAGTTGACATTAATATAGGCATTTGTTCCAAAGGCCATGTATAACCGGATAACAAAAATGCGGGAGCACCTATTAAAAGGCAACCTTTTAAAGCATCGAGTCTGTTACCCGTCACTGCAGGCATAAGCATACCGAGTAAGATTGTTGAAATTATAAACAGTACACTTAAAATTATTGCACCTGAAGTGTTTCCGTCGAAAGGAATTTGAAAAGCGGGGAAAAAGGCTCTAAACAATATTTCAAAATATATAACCGATATCACTGTATAAACGAGCAGTTTTCCCAATATAAATAAAAATACGGAGTTTGAAATTTTTTCTTTTCGTTCGAGTTCTCTGCCTATGGTTAAAGTTCCGAATATTAAAAAGAGTTGTCCTAAAATTGAAATCCATAATCCCGGGGTTAAAAAGTATCCGTAATGATACGTAGGATTAAATAACTTTGAGGTGTCATTCTGTATAGGCAACATCATTGCTTTAGCCTGTTTGGACTGGATACCTTTCTTTTTCATCATTGTGTTTTTGAGCCCGGCATTTATTGTTCCTAAAATGTTTGCACCTTCGATTTCCGAAAGATTTGCCGTAAGATAATTTGAACCGTCTATATAAAAACTTATTTCCGCAGGTAAAGATTTTTTTATATTTTTTTGAGTATCTTTAGGTATATAAACACCCATATATATTTTGTTTTCGGCAATCAAATATCTGAAATCTTCCACATCATCTAATTTGTATTTAACATCAAAAGCATAAGATGTATCGAAAAATCTTGAAACTGTTCTTGATATTTTGGAATGGTCTTTGTCTATTACGGCAATAGGCATATTCTGAACATTGCCGTAATAATATATTCCGCCCAAGAAAATAAAATCTATAAACGGCCACAAACATATTAAAAACAAATAATATTTGCTCGTAAATATATGTTTTAGTTCTTTTATGATTACATCAATAAGATAACTCATTACAATCTTCTAATCTTTTAAAACTGCTGTCATTCCCGGTCTTAAATTTTCTATTTTTTCGTTTGGCTTTGCTCTCACTTCAAATGTTTTTAAATCGTAATTGTTTTGTTGGTTAGTCGGTTTCCATGAAGCAAAACTTGCCATAGCGGAAACATAACTGATTTTCATGTTTAATGTTTCTTTTATCGCGGGAATATAAACTTTTATTTCTTTGTCTTTTTGAAGATTATTTAAAAGATCTTCTCTTATGTTAAATACAACCCACATATCGTCTGTGTTAAGCAATGTAATAATAGGATAACCCGTAGCAACAAGTTCTCCCGGATTAGATATTACTTGTGTTACTTCACCGTCGATAGGTGCAACAATCGTAAGTTCGTCGTAATAAGCCATAATCTCATTTTTTTGACCTTGAGTTGCATTTATTTTTTGTAATGCGGCATTATATTTGTATTCAACTTCATCATATTGCTGTTTAGGAACAATACCGTCATTATAAAGAGTTTTTATTCTGTTATAAGTTTTTTCGGCAAGTAAAAATTGATCTTGAGCTTCTTTTAGTGCCGCATTAATTGTTTTTAATTTTGCATCAAGCTCTTTTCCTTCAAGTCTCCCCAAAATATCACCTTTTTTAACGGTTTGTCCTTCGGTAATAAATATTTCGGCTATTCTTCCCGGAACTTTTACTCCGATATCAATTTCGGTGGCATCAACTTCTCCCGAAATGGTTTGTTTTTGCCTATTAGAGCAAGAAACCATGCATACCGTTGTTAAAGACAGTAACAAAAATAATAAAATTTTATTCTTCATTGTTTTCACTTTCTCCTATAATATTATCCATTAGTATTTGTGAATTACCACATATATCCATAAGTTTTGCATAAGCAACATTAAAATCAAATAAGGCCTGAGACTGTTCCAATCTTACTTTTTCCAAAGCAAGTTCGGCATCGATTACTTCTATTGATGTTGCAAGACCTTCTTTAAACGATTTTTTATAAAGATTCAAGTTCTCTTCGGTTAAATCTTGAGAACTTTTCAAACTTTCGTATTGCTCAAGTGCAGCTTGCGCTTCATGATGATATTTCTGTACGGCTGTATCAATCATTTTGTTTGCATTTTGTATATATAAATCTAAAACTTCAACTTGTTTTGAATAAGCTTTATATTCGCCGTAATCTTCTCCGCCTTTAAAAATATCAAGTCTTGCATTTAAACCGGCAACCCATTCCGGTTCAAAAAGTGTAAGATCATCTTTATATATTTCATATTTTCCGAATGCAGCTACCGTAGGCAAAAAATTACCTCTGATAGCCTTTTTCTTTTGATTGAGCATATCTTTTTTTTGTTGCATATCTTTTAATGTTATATTGTTTGAGTATGCAATATCTTTGAAGTAATCCGCTTCTCTGACATAATCGATTTTTTTGAAATCGGTACAAAGATTTACTTTGTCGAGTTCCACACCTATTATATTAGATAATACTACTACCGCAAGTTCCAAATCTCTTTCTGATTTTTGGTATTCTCTTGTTGCATCCGCAAGAGCAACTTCCGCTCTTAATTTGTTTGCTTTTGATATCATACCAACCTTAAACAGTTTTTCCGCATTATCTTTATGTTGGATAATATCATCTAAATAATCTTGTCTTATGTTTCTTGCTTCTTGTGCAAGTTTAGCTCTGAAATAGCTTTCTATTACGGAAGTTATAGTTGAATTTAGAGTCTTTGTGTATTCCATCTCGGAAATAGCAAGTTCAGCCTTTTTTGCTTGAGAGTTTGCCGCTATTTTTCCGCCGGTATATAACGGCCAAACAACAGCCGCCGTAAGTTTATAAAAAATATCGTCTTGAAATTTCATACTGAAATCGGGAATTGCCTGTTCGAGTTGTTGTTTGAAACCTGCAACTACTTGTTCGGGCTGTGGATGCTCAGAGTACATTGTCGCAGTTTGAAAAGATGCTACGCTTGCACCTATAACCGCAGATCTTGCATCATTCAAATTTAACGATATCGAATCGTTTATTTTATTTACCGAACCTTCGACATAAACATTGGGATAATGTTTTCCTCTTGCGGATTTTAAGTGATATTCCGAAACTTCTTTTGTTTTTGCCGCAGCATTTATCAATTCGTTGTTTGCAATAGCACACTTTAATGCTTCGGTTAAAGTTAAAGAATATTCAGCATACAAAGTTGAATTAAAAGTAAAAAATGCACAAAATAATATTACTATAAATTTTTTCATATTAAAAAATACCTTTTCTTTATAATATAATTTAAGTATAAATTTTATTATTTTTTACGAGAATAGTCAAAGAAATATAGAGTAGATTTAAGTTTGACAATAAAGTAGTTTTATGTTATATTGTCTACCGAGCGGTAAGTAAAAAAATCGGGTTTTAAAACAAAAATGGATTCAAGAAAAATATTATCAAAAATAGCATATTATTATATTGCTTTTACCAAAAGTACGTTAAGAGTAAGAAGTATAGATTTGGTTGGAAGGTTTAAAGAACAAAGTGTGTATGCACTTTGGCATGGAGAACAAATTCTTCCTTTGTGCCTTAATTCCGGAAGACAAATTGTTGCTATGTGCAGTATGTCTAAAGACGGGGAAATTCAAGCCGGAGTATTAAAAGATTTCGACTTTATAGCCGTAAGAGGTTCTTCGTCGAAAAGAGCGGAAAGAGCTTTAATTGAAACAATAAGATATGCAAGAAAAGGACATTTTGTTGCATTTACCGTTGACGGACCGAGAGGACCTATACATAAAGTAAAATCGGGACTTCTTTTGGTGTCTCAAAAAATAGGTATAAGATTGATACCTATATCCGCGATAGCAAAAAATTCTTTAACATTTAAGAAAGCTTGGGATAAATTTAAAGTTCCTTTACCTTTTTCAAAGACGGTTGCCGTTTACGGTAACCCTATAGTAATAGGAAAAGATGATAATTTGGAAGAAAAAGCTTTAACGGTTGAAAAAGAATTGAACAAATTAAGCGAATTTGCAAATAAGTATTATTGGTCTAAAGATATAAACGAATATTTGAGCCATCATCCCAAACCGAAAATATTTATAAAGTGTAAAAACAACATAAATGCTTGTATAGATAAAATAAACGAATTAAAACAAAAATATCCTTTATCCGTATTTACTTTGTATATTTCCGATAAAGAAAATAAAAACATTTCGTTACCTCAAAATGTATCCGTTATAAACAAAATAACATCAAAACTTAAAGAAGAATTTTTTGATGTTTGTTACGGAACCTCTTTCATAGACAATATCCGTATAAAACCAAACTTTAAACTCACTATTTAGAAACTGAAATAAGTAGCTTGTCTTTGCGAGCGGAGCGTGGCAATCTATAAAAAATACTTCTTTAAAATTTCTCATTTACAAGCAAAAAAGCCATTCACTTGAAATTTTTAAAGCCGTGCTCCAACTTGATTTTTCCTAACGACCTAATGTAACGGAAAAATCTTCAATCATGTTCGCACTAAAAAGCTTTTTGAATTTATAGCTTTTTACTTTAAAAATTTCTGCGTTCATAGACGGCTTTAATCTTGCTTGTAAACGAAAATTTTAAAGTATTTTATTTTCGTTAATTATAAATTGCCGTGTTGAATGCTTTTCTATAAAAATGTAAAATATCAACCGTTATGTATATTTATTTTTTAATGCCTTTAATCGGTTTTATAGGAATGTTTTCAGGCGGATATTGGGGGGTAGGATGCGGTTGGCTTATCGTTCCTACCATGCTGATTTTCGGTTTTACTCCGAATGAAGCTGTCGGTGTGGGATTATTGCAAATGGTTCCGTCAATTCTTATGACTACCGTTCATGATATAAAAAGTTTGGAATGGAACAAAGAATCCGTTGCCGTAAAACTTGTTATTCCGTTGGGAGTAGGAGCTTTTTTACTTGCATTCAGCGGAAAAATAGTGAATAAATTCTTTTATGAAAGGTTCGGCTCTATTGCTTTACTTGTAATATTCTGTATATTTATGGTTACATTGGGTTCACTTGTTCTGTTCGGTAAAACTACGGAATATGAAACGGATGTTCCGAAAATTTCAAATACACAATCGATAATAGCATTTTTTATAGGTATGGTTGTTGGAGTGTGCAGTTCTATTATGGGAGTAGGCGGCGCGATATTTTTCAGACCTACACTTGCCAATATTTTTAAAGTTCCCGAAATGATAACGGCAAAATCGATAAGAATACTTTTACTGGTGACAACTTTTACGGGCGGTATGTATTACACTTTTTCCGACGGTAAGCCTGATTGGACGATAATAATAATGTCTTTAATAATTGCGGCAGGCGGTATGATAGGTTTTCCTCTGGGAATAAAAATTCATAATACAATCCTTGCCAACGGATATGGTAAATATGTGAACAAAAGTTTTGCAATAGTTACCTTAATAGTCCTTACAAATACACTTTTGAATATTTTCGGCTTTGTCGTTTTCAGCAGATATTTAATGATAACCATAGCGGTATTATTGTTCATTTCAATAAATATATTTAAAAATTATACCGATACTCATAAAATAAAGATAAATAACAATATACAATAAAATCATAAAATGGTATAATAAACAAAATTTATTTTTGAAGGAACAACATGAAAAATATTTCAATATTGGGGTCGTCGGGTTCTATAGGTACACAAGCTCTCGAGCTTATTTCAAAAACAAAAAATGAATTTAAAGTTTGCGGATTATCCGTTCATTCAAATACGGAACTTTTAAAAAAACAAATAATTAAATTTAAACCTTCGGTTGTGTCTGTATTCGATAAAGAAAATACAGAAAAATTACAAAAATGGTGTAACGATAAAAAACTTAAAATAAAAGTTTATTGCGGTAAAGAAGGATTAAATAAAGTTGCTACGATAAAAGCCGCAGATATGGTTTTATCGTCGGTGGTCGGTTCCATAGGACTTGAACCGTTACTTGCTGCAATTGACAGCGGTAAAGATGTTGCCATAGCAAACAAAGAAGCATTGGTTATGGCAGGAAACATAATAATGAAGAAAGCAAAAGAAAAAGGTGTTGCCGTTCTTCCCGTAGACAGTGAACATTCCGCTATATTTCAGTGTATAGGAAAAGAAAATAAAAAATCAATAAAAAGAATTCTTCTTACCGCATCGGGCGGTCCTTTTTATAAATCAAACAAAAATTTTAAAGATATAACAGTAGAAGATGCTCTTGCTCATCCTACATGGAAAATGGGTAAAAAAATAACCGTAGATTCCGCTACATTGATGAACAAAGGGTTGGAAGCAATAGA
>ODAI011705781.1_pt1 | contig 70931 bp, 68 predicted proteins | sample 1539321 | NCBI WGS metagenome assembly ODAI01 (sample SAMN02144231, study PRJEB22623) | gut metagenome | biome: sheep rumen | host: Ovis aries | place: New Zealand
CATAAGTACGTTGTGATTTTGCCATGTGGCACCTCCTTGATTCACTGATTATTATTTTATATCCTTGTGAATCTTGTGCCAACTATTATTATACAGGATCAAGCGGACAGAAAGTAGGTGCGAGAGGCTTTCTGGGTTCGCTTGCTTTTTTTGGGGGGATAAACTAATTCATAACGAGGATACAGTAGGGGTGTCAAAGCATTTTGACATCAGAAAACTTTTTTGGATTGGTATGATGATATCAGCGTTGGGAATGGGAATTGGCGTGCTGGCGAGGCGGCTGGAGATAAGAAAAGCAGAAAAGGAAGTGCAGGCGTAGGTCTTGCACTTCTTTTCTATTTGTGGGAAGATAGATGGTGAGTCACATGAGATATTCTTGTGTGGAAACATGATGATACGTATGTTCAATTAGTGGATTTGTTTTAGGGAAAGGGATAACAGCAATGGAAAATAAAGCAGATTTTACACAGGGGAGTATCCCCCAAAAGCTGGTAGGATTTATGCTGCCGATCCTGGGAGCGCTTATCCTGCAGTCCATGTACAGTGCGGTGGATCTGATGATCGTGGGGCAGTTTGGCACCACGGAAGGGATATCGGGTGTGTCCACAGGGGCAAGTATTTTACAGCTGTTTACATTTGTCATGGTATCGCTTACCACGGGCGTAACGGTGCTGATGGGGCAGTATATCGGCGAGGGCAGGGCGGAACGGATTGGGACGCTTTTGGGGAATGCAGTGTGCTTTTTTGCGGCGCTGGGAGCGGTGTCGTCTGTGGTGCTGATCGCTTTTGCCAGACCAATCGCGCTCATCATGCAGGCGCCGGAGGAGGCGGTGGAGCTGACGGTGTTGTATATCCGGATCTGCGGCGCCGGGTTTTTGTTCGTGGTATTTTATAACTTTATCAGCTGTATTTTCCGCGGCATGGGAAATTCCAAGCTGCCGCTTTTGTTCGTGGGAATTGCCTGCGCGGTGAATATCGTGGGGGATCTGGTATTGGTGGCTGGGCTTGGCATGAATGTGGCGGGGGCTGCGATCGCGACCATATTGTCCCAGGCGGTCAGTGTGGTGATCTCACTGTTTGTGATCCGAAAGCAGCAACTGCCTTTTTCGCTCACAAAACAGGATTTTTATTTCGGACGTGAGATAGGGCGGTTTTTCAAGATCGGAGCGCCGCTGGCGCTGCAGGATGTGCTGACAAATGTGACATTTCTGGCGATCTGTGCCTTTGTGAACAAGCTGGGGCTGGAGGCATCTTCGGGGTATGGGGTGTCCCAGAGGCTGGTAGGATTTGTGATGTTGATCCCGTCGGCAATCATGCAGAGTATGGCTTCCTTTGTGGCACAGAATGTGGGCGCGGGAAAAGAAGACCGGGCAAAACAGGCAACGAAGTTTGGCATGCTTATCGGGGTGGTGATCGGAATTCCGGTGGGACTGCTGGCGTTCTTCCATGGAGATCTGTTGTCCATGGCGTTTACGAAGGATGCGGCAGTGGTGGCCAGGTCGTTTGAGTATCTGCGGGGATTTGCGCCGGAGGCGGTGGTGACAAGTATTTTGTTCAGCTTTTACGGTTATTTCAACGGGCACTCACGGTCTACTTTTGTGATGGTGCAGGGGTTGATCCAGTCGTTTCTGATCCGACTGCCGGTGTCGTATTTCATGAGCATCCGGGAGAATGCATCGCTGACGGGGATTGGGCTGGCAGCGCCGTCTGCGACGGTGATCGGAATTTTGATCTGCAGGGGGTATTACTGGTATCTGTGGCACGGGCGGAAGCATGAAAAAGCATGAAAAAGATGAAATATAGGATTGGATATTTGCCGGGTGTTTGGTATAATTAAAATGGGTTTATATGAAAATCAGGAGAGCGGAGGGCTTGGCTATGGAAATGTCGCAGGATATGAGGAGTATGATCGGAAACAATGAGACGGTGCTTTGGACGGGAAAACCGGACAAGAAGTGCTTTATTTTGGAGGGGATTTTCAATCCGATGCTGCCGTTTGCGTTGATCTGGTTTTTCTTTGATGCATTTATCGCAGGAGGGGCGCTGTTCGCCAGCGGTGGAGAGGGGAGACAGATGGCTTTTTTTCTGATTCCTTTTTTGCTGATCCATATGATGCCGGTGTGGATCTATCTGGGCGGATGTATCTTTGTGTTCCGAAAATACCGCAATACAGAGTATGCAATCACGGATAAGGCAATTTACACCACAGGAGGATTGTTTACCAAGAATTTTGAGATGAAACCTTTCGCAGAGCTTTCCCATGTAACGATCCACAGAGGTATTTTTGACCAGTGGTTGGGCGTAGGGGATGTGAATACGGTCTGTGAGCATACCAGTCATAATCACAACGGAAATCGTACCGGACATGGAATGAACCTTTGTGATTTGCGGGATTACACGCAGGTGTTCAATATGGTGAAGCAGCTGCAGCAGGATATCTATTCGGATGTGATGTATCCGAATGCGATGCGGCCGGGGGAGAATCCGGGGTATAATACGCAGTATACAGGTAGGAATCGATTTCAGTAAGGGGAGGGATTATGGAAAATAGGATACCGGAAGATCGGAAGAGAATATTGGATTCTTTGTTTGAGGCGTTTTCAATCGTGGCAGAGGGGACATATGTCTATCTGTGTGATATGAGGTATGATTTCTCACGGTGGTCCAAAACGGCTGTGGATTCCTTTGGTCTGCCTTCAGAGTATATGTACGGGGCGGGAGAAATCTGGGAGGAACACATTCACCCTGAGGACAGGGATACTTATCATGCAAGCATAGATGCGATTTTTAAGGGTGAGGATGGCGGTCATGACATGCAGTATCGCGCAAGGCGGCAGAGCGGGGAATATGATGTCTGTACCTGCAAGGGAGTGGTGCTCACGGACGCAGAGGGAAAACCGGAATATTTCGGAGGAGCGATCCGTAACCATGGCATGCACGGAAATGTGGATGCACTGACAGGGCTGCGGAACCAGTATGGTTTTTTCGAGGATCTTCACAATCATATCGTCAAAAATACGGAAGTAAATATCTGTATGTTTGGCATTAATGGTTTTACGCAAGTCAATGAGATGTACGGGTACAATTTCGGCAATCGGGTATTGCAGAAGTTTGGACGTTATCTGTTGGAGTATGTGGGAAATCATGGAAGTGTCTATCGCATGGACGGTACGAAGTATGCAGTGATCAGCAGGACGCAGACAACAGAAGAGATGATCCGGAACTATGATGCGTTGCGGGAGTATTATCACAAAGGCATAGTGGTGGACGGGAAGCTTTTGATCCTGGATCTGAGCGCGGGATTGCTGCATTTGGACAATTTTGATGTGGATGACCAGACGGCGTATTCCTGCCTGAATTTTGCCTATGGAGAGTCAAAGATCCGCAGGCAGGGAGAGTTGGTAGAGTTTTACAACGATCTCACGGATGAAAACAGAGACCGGCTGGAGAAACTGCAGGTGATCCGCAATTCGATCGTACAGGCATATCAGGGATTTTTCCTGCTGTATCAGCCGGTGGTGAGTGCAAAGAGTGAGAAAGTGATCGGGGCGGAGGCGTTGATCCGCTGGCGAAATGAAGAATATGGCATGGTGCCGCCGGATCATTTTATTCCGATTTTGGAGAGGGATCCGCTTTTTATCAATCTGGGAAGATGGATCTTGAAGACGGCGATGGAGGATGCGAAGAAGATCCTTGCGGATTACCCGAACTTTGTGATCAATGTGAATCTGTCATATGCACAGTTGGAAAAGCCGGATTTCGTGGATATGGTACTGGAACTTTTGTCGGAGACAGGATTCCCGGCGGAACACTTGTGCTTAGAGATCACAGAGAGATGCCGATTGTTGGATATGACGCTTTTGAAAAATATTTTTGTGAATCTTCAGGCGCGGGGGATCAAGTTTGCGCTGGATGATTTCGGCACAGGCTTCTCTTCCATGGGAATCGTGAAGGAGTTGAATTTTGACACCATCAAGATTGACAGAAGCTTTGTGCAGAATATTGAAGCAGATAAAAGAGAACGGGAATTGGTAGGATTTTTCACAGGTGTGGCGGATACATTCGGGGCAAAGGTTTGTGTGGAAGGCATCGAAACCTGCGAAATGAAAACAATCCTGCAGCAGTATCCGGTGACAAGTTTCCAGGGGTATTATTATTCCAAACCGATTCCGTTAGAGCAGTTTATAGCAGCGCTGTAAGGAGGAAAGAAAGTGAATCTGATCGTGGCGGTAGATAATAATTGGGCAATCGGTCATAAGAACGAACTGTTGATCCGGATTCCGAATGATCATAAACATTTCAGAGAGGAGACCACAGGAAAGGTGGTGGTGTTGGGGAGAAAGACACTGGAGACATTCCCCCAGGGGCTGCCTTTGAAGAATCGGACGAATATTATTTTGTCCACGAAAAAGGATTATCAGGTGAAAGATGCCGTTGTGGTCCATTCGGTGGAAGAGCTTTTGGAGGAATTGAAGCAATACCCGGATGAGGACATTTATATCATCGGAGGGGACAGCGTTTATAAGCAAATGTTGCCGTATTGTAACGTGGCACATGTCACAAAGATCGATCATGAATATGAGGCGGACGCTTTTTTCCCGAATCTGGATAAAGACGAGGAATGGGAAATCACGGCGGACAGCGACGAACAGACGTATTTTGATATTCCTTATCAGTTTTTAAAGTATGAGAGAAAGCAGAGAAAAGGGGATCAGGATGGAGCAGTTTAACCGTTTTTCAGTCAGTGTAGATAGGAACTTGAGGATCCTTGCAGGAGAGGACCAGTTTTTTGCATATCTGGGGCTGAAGAAATTAAGTACATTAGAAAAAATCGTGTATCCGGGGGACCTGGATCAGCTTCGGAACACAGTGGAACAGTTGGAACCGGACAGGCAGGAGTTTACCTGCTTTCGCATACAGGATAAGAACAAGAACTATCGGTGGGTATCTGCGCATTTGGAGTTTGGAGACTCAGATGTATCTGAAGCGGCAATATGCATCCAGATGTATGATATCCGCAATATGGAGGAGGAGATTTCCGAATCCAGCTATGACCAGATGACAGGCGTGCTGAACAAGCAGGCGATCATCAGGAAGGCACATCATCTGGCGGCGAAGCGACCGTATGAGAAATTTATCCTGTGTGTGATGGATATTGATAATTTTAAAAGTGTCAACGACGTATATGGTCATATGCGCGGAGATGAAGTGATCATAGATGTGGCGCATATCATTCGGGAACAGGTGGGAAAGGCCGGCAGCGTGGGAAGAATTGGCGGCGATGAGTTTATGATCCTGTTGGAGCATGCGGAGGATGAACAGTCAGCCAGATCCTATCTGAAGGCGATCCGATTGGCAGTGGAGGCGTTGTACGCGGAAAGCGGAGACGGAGTGCATGTGACGGTTACGATCGGGGCGGTGCTTTTTCCTGACCATGCGCATACCTATGAGGAGTTGTTCCTGGTGGCGGATAAAATGCTGTACATCGGGAAGATGAAAGGTCGAAACCGATACATCATCTATACGCCGGAATTGCACGGCAACATGCTGTCCGATGACAAGGTGGCCAATTCCAGCTATCGCAAGACGATCCGCAATAAGACGAAGTTCATGATGGAACTGTTTGAGAAAGCGCTGCATCATGAGGAGATTTCTCTACAGGATGTGATGAATGAAGTGGTCTGTCATTATAATCTGGACGCTATGTATTTCTTTTTCGATGAGAGCGATACCAGTGTGTGCGGAAGGATTCACGAAAACGGGATCGAGGATCTCACGGCGGACAGTGAGATGAGTATGTCGGCGCTGCATGCGGAGAACATTGGAAGGCTGTTCAATGAAAATAAAATTGCAATCCTGGATTTCCGTGAGATGAAGCGTGATCTCTGTTCCGGAATTTATGACTATATAGAGGGAAAAGGAATCCGGTATATGATCATTTATCGGATGGAGAGAGAACGGAATTCCGGGCATATCGTCTATGTGAACAGACGGGACAATTCCCGGAAGTTTGCGGATTCGGATGTGACGGATCTGACGTATATCAGTAAGATCCTGGAGGTCATCTCTGAAAACGGGGTTGCCCGCAACTGATTATTGACTTTTGGCTGGGAAAGTATGATAATAAATGTGATTTTTGGGTGTACGTGCCCTGGCAGATGAGTATTTATGAAAAACATTCAGGAAAGAAGGAAAACCAAATGGAAAAGAAGAACATTGATTGGGGAAATCTGGGATTTGGCTATGTGCAGACGGACAAGAGATATGTATCTCTGTTCAAGAACGGCGCATGGGATGAGGGAAAGCTCACAGATGACCCGAATATCGTGCTGAACGAGTGTGCAGGAGTGCTGCAATATGCGCAGACAGTCTTTGAGGGCTTGAAGGCATATACCACTGAGGATGGTCATATTGTGACATTCCGCCCGGATCTGAATGCATCCCGCATGAAAGATTCTGCAGAAAGACTGGAGATGCCGGTATTTCCCGAGGAGCGTTTTATTCAGGCTGTGACAGAGGTTGTAGCTGCAAATGAGGCGTTTGTTCCCCCTTATGGCAGTGGCGCTACATTGTATGTGCGTCCTTATATGTTTGGTTCCAATCCTGTAATCGGTGTAAAACCTGCGGAGGAGTACCAGTTTCGGATTCTTTGTACGCCGGTAGGTCCGTATTTCAAGGGCGGCGTAAAGCCTTTGACGATCAGAGTGAGTGACTTTGACCGTGCGGCACCACACGGAACCGGTCATATCAAGGCGGGACTGAATTATGCGATGAGTCTGCATGCAATCGTATCCGCGCACAAAGAGGGGTATGACGAGAACATGTATCTGGATCCCGGAACCCGGACCAAAGTGGAGGAGACCGGAGGCGCGAACTTCCTGTTCGTGACAAAGGATGGAAAGGTTGTGACTCCGAAGTCCGACAGCATTCTGCCTTCCATCACGCGCCGTTCTCTGGTATATGTGGCCAAGGAATATCTGGGACTGGAAGTAGAGGAAAGAGAAGTATATCTGGATGAGGTGAAGGATTTTGCGGAGTGTGGTCTGTGCGGCACGGCAGCTGTGATCTCCCCTGTGGGCAAGATCGTGGATCACGGTACAGAGATTTGCCTGCCCAGTGGTATGACAGAGATGGGACCTACTACCAAGAAGCTGTATGAAACCCTGACCGGTATTCAGATGGGACGGATCGAGGCACCTGAAGGCTGGATTCATGTGATCAAATAAGTACCATGGAATAAGGCATGAAGAGAAAAAGATTATTGATCGGCATTCTGATTTTGACCGCAGTGGTCATAGCCGGGATCGCAGGATTGAGACTGCGCAACAAGACCGGAACGAGGGTTGTGTTCACCAGAGGATTTGCCAAAGATGAGATATTTCGGATCGAAGGGGAATCCTGCAGCTTAAGCGAGATCATGGTGTATTTGACGACTGCGCAGAATCAGTATGAAGATGTCTATGGCAAGGAAATCTGGAATGTTTCCCTGGATGGTGTGACATTGGAGCAGAATGTGAAAGAGACTGTGTTGGCAAGGATTGCACAGGTCAAGACCATGTATCTGCTGGCGCAGGACAGAGGTGTTACACTGGATGAGCAGGAGACGGCGCTGGTGAAAACCGCGGCAAAAGAATATTATCAGTCTCTGAATCAAACGGAAATCAAGGAGATGAACCTGTCCGAAAGTACGGTAGAAAAGCTTTATACAGAGTATGCATTGTCTCAGAAAATATATCAAAATTTGATTGATGGAATCAATCCGGAGATCAGTGATGATGAGGCCCGGACGGTGACGGTACAACATATTTTGCTTCGAACTTTCGCATTGGACGGCGCGGGCAATCGGGTTGAGCTGTCAACGGATGCCAAAAGAGCTGCCTACGAAAAGATATGTGAGATCAGGGAGTTGGCTGTGACCGGGCAGAATGATTTTGCGGATCTGGCAGCGAAGTACAGCGAAGATTCCAACATTACCTATTCTTTCGGAAAAGGAGAGTTGGATCAGGTCTTTGAGGAGGCGGCGTTCAAACTCCAGGCAGACGAGATTAGTCCAGTGATTGAAACAAACAGCGGATACCATATCATCAAATGCCTGAATACTTTTAACAGGGAAGAAACGGATGCCAATAAGTTGAAGATTGTGGAGCAGCGGCGAAAGGAGACCTTTGGTCAGGAATATGACGCTTTTGTGGATACCTTGGCGCGGAATCTGAATCAGTCTCTTTGGGATAAAGTAGAGTTCATCCATGATGACGCGGTTCAGACACACAATTTTTTTGAGGTGTATGAGAAGTATTTTCCCAATTTAGAAAAATTTTAGAATTGGTGAAATGCCTGAAAAACAGGGATTTTCATGGTATTATTAGCACTCGACTTGCTTGAGTGCTAATTTTGTGTTGACTTTTTGGTTTTACTGTCTTAAACTGTTTTTCAGAAAGGATGTGAATATTATGGCAACAAAGAGCGGAAGCTTATCTATTAACAGTGAAAATATTTTTCCTATTATCAAAAAATGGTTGTATTCGGATCATGACATTTTTTACAGGGAGTTGATCTCCAACGGATGTGATGCCGTGACGAAGCTGAAAAAACTGGACATGATGGGAGAGTACAGTCTGCCGGAGGATTACAAGGCAAGAGTGGATGTGATCGTAGATCCCGAGCACAAGACGCTGGTATTCAAGGATAATGGTCTGGGCATGACAGCGGATGAGGTGGAGGAGTATATCAATCAGATCGCGTTCTCCGGTGCGACGGATTTCATTGAGAAGTATAAGGATAAGAGCAATGCGGATCAGATCATCGGTCATTTCGGTCTGGGCTTCTATTCCGCATTTATGGTGGCGGATGAGGTGCATATTGATACCTTGTCTTATAAAAAGGATGCGAAGCCGGTGCATTGGGAATGTGACGGCGGTACAGAGTTTTCTATGGAGGATGGTGACCGGACTGAGGTCGGCACGACTATCACACTGTTCTTAAACGAAGATTGCCTGGAATTCTGTAATGAGTATAAAGCGAGAGAGGTTGTGAAGAAGTACTGTTCCTTCATGCCCACGGAAATCTATCTGTCCAAGGCGGACACCAAGGAGACGCAGATCGTCAAGGAATCAGAGAAGCTGCCGGATGATGTGGTGATCGAGGAGATCCAGCCGGAGAAGAAAGAGGAGGCGTCAGCTGAAGGCTCTGATGGTGAAAAGACGGAAAAGGAGCCGGAGGAGAAGAAATATAAGATCCGCAAGCGTCCGGAGCTGATGAACGAGACGCATCCTCTTTGGACCAGACATCCGAATGAGTGCACAAAGGAAGAATATCTGGAATTTTATCGGAAAGTCTTTATGGATTATAAGGAGCCTTTGTTCTGGATTCATTTGAACATGGACTATCCGTTCAACCTGAAGGGTATTCTGTATTTCCCGAAAATCAATATGGAGTACGAGTCCATCGAGGGAACAATCAAGCTGTACAATAATCAGGTGTTTATCGCAGATAATATCAAAGAGGTGATCCCGGAGTTTCTGCTTCTGCTGAAAGGTGTGATCGACTGTCCGGATCTGCCTTTGAATGTATCCAGGAGCGCTCTGCAGAATGATGGTTTTGTGAAGAAGATTGCGGAGTATATCTCAAAGAAGGTGGCGGACAAGCTTGCCGGTATGTGCAAGACGGAGAAGGACGAGTATGATAAGTATTGGGATGATATCAGTCCGTTCATCAAATTTGGCTGTCTGAAAGATGACAAATTCTGTGAGAAGATGAATGATTATATCCTCTTCAAGAATCTGGAGGGTAAATATCTGACTTTACCGGAATGCCTGGAAACCAAGCCTATTGATACTGAGGAAGGGGCGGAGAAAGCGGCCGGCGATGCTGTGGACGAAAATGGCGAAAAAGTAGAGGCGGAGATTGTTACAGAGGACAGCGCAGGCAGTGATGCAGCCGACGGAAATGACGAGACGACCGAGGAATCGGACGAGAAGAAAGAAAAGATCATTTACTATGTGACGGATGAACAGCAACAGAGCCAGTATATCAATATGTTCAAGGCTGCCAAAATGGATGCGGTGATCCTGACGCATAATATTGACCAGCATTTTATCTCCCAGCTGGAGAGCAAGAATGAAGGTGTGAAGTTCCTGCGGATTGATGCGGATGTGACGGATGCGTTGAAGGCAAAGACTTCCAAGAAAGCGCAGGCAGAGTTGGATGCACAGGCGGAAAGTCTCGGCAAGATCGTGAAGAAGGCATTGAAAAATGATAAGCTCACGGTGAAGGTGGAGAAGCTGAAAAACAAGAAGATATCATCTGTGCTTACCCTGTCGGAGGAGACAAGACGTATGCAGGATATGATGAAGATGTATTCCATGCCCGGCATGAATATGCCCGGAATGGGCGGGGAGGGAGAGACCCTGATCCTGAACGCAAATCATCCGCTGGTACAGTATGTCACGGAACATGAGGAAGGCGAGAACACGAAGATGATTTGCGAGCAGTTGTATGATCTGGCAAAGCTGCAGCAGGCACCGCTTGCACCGGAAGAGATGACAAAATTTGTCAATCGAACGAATGAAATCATGATGCTTTTGGCAAAATAAGCAATCATGGAGAAACATCAATAAAAGATGAAAAAGTGGGAAGAATATTCTTGTTCTTTCCACTTTTTTAACTTGAATTTTCTAAAAATTCAATAAATAGCTGGAAATTTTCTAATAAATTTGATATGATAATGGATACAAGGATGATAAGTATCAGAAAAGGGGGGGATTGTATGGCAAAGGAGATTGTGGCGATGCTGCTGGCAGGAGGTCAGGGCTCAAGACTTTATGCGCTGACGCAGAAATTGGCAAAGCCAGCAGTGCCCTTTGGCGGAAAGTATCGCATGATAGATTTTCCGCTTTCCAATTGTGTGAATTCCGGAATTGATACGGTGGGAATCCTTACACAATATCAGCCCCTGATCCTGAATGAATATATCGGCAACGGAGAACCTTGGAATCTGGACAGGAAGAACGGGGGCGTGCATGTTCTGCCGCCGTATCAGTCTGCAAAGGGATCGGATTGGTATAAGGGTACCGCCAATGCAATTTATCAGAATCTCTCTTTTATTGCCAGATACAAGCCTAAGTATGTGATCATTTTGTCGGGAGATCAGATCTGCAAGCAGGATTATCGTGATTTTCTGAAATTTCATAAGGAAAAAGGAGCGGAATTCTCTGTGGCAGTCAGGGAAGTGGAGTGGGAAGATGCATCCAGGTTTGGCCTGATGGTGACAGATGATAAGGATAGGATCACAGAGTTTCAGGAGAAGCCGAAGCAGCCGAAGTCCAATCTGGCCTCCATGGGAATCTATATTTTTAACTGGGATATTTTGAAGAAGTATCTGGAAGAAGATGAGGCGGATCCGGAGTCGGAGAATGATTTCGGCAATAATATCATTCCGAACTTATTGCGGGATGGACGCGCGATGTATGCCTATCGATTCTCCGGATATTGGAAAGATGTCGGAACGATTCCGGCGCTCTGGGAGGCCAATATGGAGGTATTGTCGCCGGAAAAGAGCGGTATCAATCTTTTTGACGAGAACTGGCAGATTCACAGCAGGACAAACGGCAGGGCGGTCCATCGGATTGGCCGGGAAGCGCAGGTCACGGATTCCATGATCACGAATGGATGCCATATAGAAGGTGTGGTAAAGCACTCGCTGCTGTCCCCCGGGGTACAGGTGGAAAAAGGTGCGCTGGTAGAAGATTCTGTGATCATGGGTGATACGGTGATCAAGGCAGGAGCCATAGTGAGACACAGTATCGTGGCGGAAAATGTGACCATTGAAGAAAATGCAATCGTAGGCGAGGAAGCTTCGGCGGCAGATTCAGACGGAGAGGAGAAAATGATCGCGACCGTAGGTCCGGACGTTATTGTCGGTAAAGGTGCAAAAATCGGCGCAAAAGCAATGATTGAAAAATCTGTGAAGGAGGGGGAGATGATATGCTAAACAGTTGTGCGGACGCAATCGGTATCCTTTTGCCTAACAGCTATGATTCCATGGTGCCCGAGTTGGTGCGGGAGCGTCTTATGGGGGCAATTCCGTTTGCGGGAAGTTATCGGCTGGTAGATTTTATTTTGTCCAGCATGGTCAATGGAGATATCGAGAATGTGTCGCTGGTGGTCAAGGAGAATTATCATTCGTTGATGACACATCTTGGGAACGGAAGAGAATGGAGTCCTTCCGGCACCGGCAATATCAATCTGATCCCGCCTTTTGCCAATAAGGATTCCATTGTATATACTGGCAGGGTGGAGGCAATTTACGGAATTGTTCCGTATCTCAAGGATCGCAGAGAAAAATATGTGGTGATGTCGGATGTCAATCTGGCGGTAAATTTTGATTTTCGGGATCTTCTGGACAAACATATTGCCAGTGGCGCAGATGTGACAGCGGTTTATACCAAAGAAGCGATTCCCAGAGACCTGGCAGAACTCCCCGCAGATACCAAGAATCTGTATTACACATTAGATATCAAAGGAAATCGGGTTACAAAGATCAATGTGAATTCCAAGAAAAAAGGAATTCAGAATCTGGCAATGAATATATATGTGGTCGATCGGGAACGCTTGATCCAGCAGATTTCCGAGGCACATTTGCAGGGCAGTATCTATTATGAGCGGGATATACTGGCAAAACAGATGGATGAGCTGGATGTGCGCGGATATTGTTTTGAGGGGTATGTGGCACGAATCGGTAGTCTGCGCAGTTATTTTGAAGAAAATATGAAGCTGCTGGAGGCAGAGAATGAGGATGCGCTTTTTGGTCCGAATCCTGTTTATACCAATTCGTGTGACGAAGATCCTACCCGATACTTAAGCGGAGCCAGCGTGAAAAATGTCATGGCGGCAGATGGCTGCCGAATTGACGGCGAAGTGGAGAACTGCATTTTATCCTGCGGGGTTCAGATCGGAAAGGGAGCCAGAGTGAAAAACTGTATCCTGATGAATGATGTTGTCATCGAGGACGGTGCTGTGATCGAGTATGTGATCGCAGATAAGAAGGTGATCATTCATGCTGGGAAAGAACTGAAGGGTACGGATACCTTTCCGGTTTACGTGGAAAAGGGCAGAAGCGTTTAAAGACATTAAAAAAGCTGTGCATCCGATGATACACAGCTTTTTACGTGCAGGAAAAGAGACTTGAACTCTCATGGTATTGCTACCACACGGACCTGAACCGTGCGCGTCTGCCAATTCCGCCATTCCTGCGAACAAATAGTATTCTATAACAGATAAAACTAAATGTCAATATTATTTTTGAAAAAATTTATACAAATTGAAAAAAAGAAAAGGAATTAAAAAGAAGATGCAGAATATATAGTTAGAGTTGTATTGGGGGTATCATTATGACGATTCGCGAAAGAACAGAGCAGTGGGAAGAGGATTATCTGAGCCCTTTTGCTGCTAAGAGTAAAAATTCAAAAGGGAGAGCCAGACAGGAAGCAGAGTGTGACATCCGGCCCGTCTTTCAGAGAGACCGGGATCGGATCATACATTGTAAGGCGTTCCGGAGACTGAAGGATAAGACTCAGGTGTTTTTGTCACCGGAGGGTGATCACTATCGTACGAGACTGACGCATACGCTGGAAGTTTCGCAGAATGCCAGGACGATTGCCAAGGCGCTCAGACTGAATGAAGAGCTGGTAGAGGCGATTGCGCTGGGGCATGATCTGGGACATACTCCTTTCGGACATGCGGGGGAGAGAGCGTTAAACAGAGTGTGCCCTCTGGGATTTGAGCATAGTGAGCAAAGCGTGCGTACGGTGGAGCGGCTAGAAAAGGATGGACGGGGATTGAATCTGACCTATGAAGTGATCGATGGAATCCGAAATCACCAGACCAGCGGAAGACCGCATACGCTAGAAGGGAAGGTCGTGCGGCTTTCCGATAAAATTGCTTACATACATCACGATATGGACGATGCAGTTCGCGCTGGCATCCTGACAGAGATGGATGTGCCGCAGGAGATCCGGGACGTATTGGGATCCAGGCCGGGTGACCGGCTGGATTGTCTGATCCATGATATTATCACAAACAGCACGGATAAAAATGATATTGTCATGTCGGAACGGGTTGAAAAAGCAATGCAGGGAATCCGGCGTTTTATGTTTGAAAATGTATATACCAATCCGCTGGCCAAGGGCGAGGAAGTCAAAGCGGAAAATCTGATGGAAACGTTGTACCATCATTTCATGAAAAATGCTGACGATATGCCGGAGGAATTTTTAAATCTTTTGTCTGAGGGAGAACCCAAGGAGCGGGTGGTATGTGATTACCTGGGTGCTATGACGGATCGTTTTGCAATTGCGTTATACAATGATATTTACGTGCCGAAATCCTGGCAGATATAGAGGAGTGTGGAAAAATGTACTATCCTGAGGAACTGGTGGAGGAAATCAGGACAAAAAATGATATCGTAGGTGTGATCGGGAGCTATGTGAGTCTGAAAAAGAAAGGGAGCAACCATTGGGGCTGCTGTCCGTTTCACAATGAAAAGACACCTTCGTTTGCCGTTTCCGAGAATAAGCAGATGTACCATTGTTTTGGATGCGGAGTCAGCGGAAATGTGTATACGTTTTTAATGCAATATGAGAATTATACGTTCCCGGAAGCAGTGAAAGCGCTGGCGGAACGGGCGGGCGTCAATCTTCCTGAGGTGGACTATTCGGAGGAGGAGAAAAGACGGCCAAATCGGAGAGCAAGATTGCTGGAGGTTAATAAGGAAGCTGCCAAGTTCTTTTATTATCAGCTGCGGTCCCCTCACGGAGAGAAGGGTATGCAGTACCTGCAGAAACGCGAACTGACGCCGGAAACGATACATAAATTCGGACTGGGCTATGCCGGTATGAATGGCACGACGCTGGTGGAATATTTGCGGAGCAAAGGATTTGAGGATGCGCTGATCCGGGATGCCGGACTGGCTACGTATTCCGAGAGGCGCGGATTGTCCAGCCAGTTTTGGAATCGTGTCATGTATCCCATACAGGATATCAATCATCGGGTCATTGGTTTCGGAGGCCGTGTGATGGGGGACGGTGAGCCGAAATACTTAAACTCGCCTGAAACCGATATTTTTGACAAGCGTCGAAATCTGTACGGATTGAATTTTGCCCGAACGGCCCGCAGCGGAAATTTGATCTTATGTGAGGGCTATATGGATGTGATCGCCATGCATCAGGCCGGTTTTACACAGGCGGTGGCGTCGCTGGGCACGGCGTTTACTTCGGAACAGGCAGTGTTGCTGCGCCGTTATACTGATAATGTACTGTTAGCCTATGACAGTGACGGAGCCGGTGTGAAGGCTGCACTCCGGGGAATCGGGATCCTGCGGGAAGCCGGACTTTCCGGTAAGGTCATTAATATGAAGCCTTATAAGGATCCGGATGAATTCATAAAGAATCTGGGAAAAGAGGCTTTTCAGGAACGGATCGATCAGGCGGAAAACAGCTTTTTCTTTGAAATCCGGATACTGGCCGAGCAGTATCAAATGCAGGATCCGGAGCAGAAGACGCATTTTCACAGAGAGATTGCGAAAAAACTGTGCGGATTCTCGGAAGAAGTAGAGCGAGAAAATTATTTGCAGGCGATCGCGGAGAAATATTTGATCAGCGTGGACAATCTGAGAAAGCTGGTGAAAAGTTATGCGGCGACAGCCGGCGAGGTACAGCCAATTGAGAGACCGCGGTCTGGAATTGTTTCCAAACAGTCGCCGGAAGAAAATGTGAAGCGGGCGCAGAGGCTGTTGATCACCTGGCTGGTAGATGAACCCGGATTATATCATAAGATCAAAAAATATATCTCTCCGGAGGATTTTACGGATGAATTGTACGCTAAGGCCGCGGACAAGCTTTTTGCCGGATTGGATCAGCCCGGGTTTCAGCCGGCCAGCATTATCAGTATGTTTGAGGATCCGGAAGAACAAAAGCAAGTGGGAGAGTTGTTCCAGACGACTTTGCCCAAGATGGATTCAAAGCAGGAAAGGGAGCAGGCGTTTCATGATATCCTGATGGCAGTAAAGAGAAACAGCTATGAATATTATAATGAGAAAGCCGGAGCGGATATCACTGCGCTGCAAAAGGTTGTAGCGGGCAAGAAGGACCTTGAAAACCTTGCAAAAACGCATATTTCTTTGGATTAAGGTTAAAAATAAGTGCAAATCAGACTTGAAAAATACAGAGGGAATCAGTTTCCAGGGAGGAAGAATACAAAATGGACGAAAATGCACAGGTGAAATTTGACGAGAAAATGAAGGAGCTTCTTGCTACGGCAAAGAAGCGTAAGAATGTACTGGAGTACCAGGAGATTAATGACTTTTTCAGCGATATGCAGCTGGAGGAGGAGCAGTTTGAGAAGATTCTGGAGCTTTTGGAGCAGAACAATGTAGATGTATTGCGTATCTCTGATGATGAGGATGACATTGACAGTGATATCATGCTGTCGGATGAGGATGAGGTTGACGTAGAGAATATTGACCTTTCCGTGCCTGATGGAGTCAGTATTGAGGACCCGGTTCGTATGTACCTGAAGGAGATCGGTAAAGTGCCCCTTCTGTCCGCAGAGGAGGAGATCGAGCTGGCGAAACGTATGGAGCTGGGGGACCAGGAGGCTAAAAAGCGTCTGGCGGAAGCAAATCTTCGTCTGGTGGTCAGCATTGCAAAGCGTTATGTGGGACGTGGTATGTTGTTTTTGGATCTGATCCAGGAAGGAAATCTGGGTCTGATCAAAGCTGTGGAAAAATTCGATTACAGAAAGGGTTATAAGTTTTCCACGTATGCAACTTGGTGGATCCGTCAGGCAATCACCCGTGCGATCGCCGATCAGGCGAGAACCATTCGAATTCCGGTGCATATGGTGGAAACAATCAATAAACTGATCCGTGTGAGCAGACAGCTGCTGCAGGAGCTGGGGCGTGAGCCTTCGCCGGAGGAGATCGCGGAGGAGATGAATATGCCTGTGGAGCGTGTACGGGAAATCCTCAAGATCAGCCAGGAACCGGTTTCGTTGGAAACGCCGATCGGTGAGGAGGAGGACAGTCATCTGGGCGATTTCATTCAGGATGATAATGTTCCGGTACCGGCAGATGCCGCAGCGTTCACTCTGTTGAAGGAGCAGCTGGAGGAAGTGCTGGGAACCTTGACAGAGAGAGAACAGAAAGTGTTACAGCTGCGTTTTGGTTTGAACGACGGACGGGCACGTACGCTGGAGGAAGTGGGCAAGGAATTTAATGTCACCCGCGAGCGTATCCGTCAGATTGAGGCGAAAGCGTTGAGAAAGCTGAGACATCCCAGCCGCAGCCGCAAACTGAAAGACTATCTGGATTGATAACGAGAACAGACAGAGTGGGTGTGGAGAGAATTGAATATGGGAGAAGGACGGCTGGTGCAGCTATCGAAAAGACTAGAGATGTTGGCGGATTTGGTAACGCCGGGAAATTCTGTGGCAGATGTGGGATGTGATCATGGTTTTCTGTCTATCTATCTGGTGCAGAGCGGTATCAGTCCCAGGGTGATCGCATCGGATGTGCGGCAGGGACCGCTTTCGGCAGCCCGGGAGCATATCGCAGATTATGGATTGGAAGATTACATAGAGACCCGGCTCTCGGACGGGTTGTTGGAGTATTGGCCGGGGGAGGCAGATACGCTTGTGTGCGCAGGAATGGGAGGCAGGCTTATGCAGCAGATTCTGATGCAGAGTGAGCCTGTGACAAGAGAGTTTACGGAGATGATCCTGCAGCCGCAGTCGGAACTGATGCAGTTTCGTGTGTTTTTGAGAGAACAGGATTATAAGATCACACAGGAACGCATTGTGTGCGAGGACGGGAAGTATTATTTTGCATTTCGTGTATTGCCCGGAGCGGCAGAGAGTGCAGGGACAGTCGGAGACCAGTCGGAGACCTTTGGAAGTATAAACGGCAGACTGGGTGGATTTGACGGGCGACTGGGGGGCGTGGACTGCAGAAATCAGGATCAGAGGCTGTTTGATCGATTTGGGGAGCAGCTATTAAAAGAGCGAAACCCGGTGCTGAAAGAGTATTTGGAAAAATGTCTGAAAACAAGTGAAAATGTGCTGGAGGAAATTCTGGCACATCGGGGGGGAGGCGGTAATTTTCGGCTGGAGCAGAGTCTGGCGGAAAATGAAGCGGATGTGGCGGATATGGAAGCAGCTTTAAGCTGGTACCGGTAAATAGTTTCAGAGAAGGGAAGGGGACAATATGAAGGTTACGGTTACGATTGACGGAGGCTCCAAAGAAGTGGAACGGGGAACCACTTACGAAGCGGTGGTGAAGGAATATCAGCCGGCGTATGATAATATGATCGCGGCAGTGGCGGCAAACGGCAGGATCAGAGAATTATTTAAAAAGATCAACAGGGATTGTACGATCACATTTTTTACATGGAAGGATAATGTGGGACATAAGACTTATGTAAGGACTGCGACCATGCTGTTCTTCAAAGCTATATTTGATGTGTTCGGAGCAGCCTCTGCACGGGAGTGCAGACTTGAGTTTGCCATCGGGCATGGGTATTACATAGATCCGGGCGACAAGATCGCTGCCAATGCGGAGAATGTGAAAAAAATAAAAAGACGCATGCAGGAACTGGTGGATGCCGGTGCTCCTTTTATGAAGAAGACTTGTCCGTTGGATGAAGCAATGGATATCTTCAAGACGCAGGGCATGAAAGACAAGGAAAAATTGTTCCACTACCGCATGAATTCTCAGGTGAATCTCTATCAGATCGACGGCTATTATGACTATTACTATGGCTATATGCTGCCGAATGCGGGCTATGTAAAATATTTTGACCTGATCCCTTACGGCAAGGGATTTATGCTGCTTCTGCCTACCAGAAATAATCCGCTGGAAGTGGAACCTTTTAAAGAACAAAAGCAGCTTTTTGAGACGATGCTGGTATCGGAGGACTGGGGAACGAAGATCGGTATTGAAAATGTAGGCGATCTGAACGATGAGATATGTCGAGGCTCCATGAACGAGTTTATCCTGATGCAGGAGGCGGAGCAGGAGCGGAAAATCGGGGAGATCGCGAAAGAGATCGTGAGCCGGAGCAATGTGAAGTTTGTCATGATCGCAGGACCGTCATCTTCAGGAAAAACCAGTTTTTCACACAGATTGTCCGTACAGTTGAGAACGCTGGGGAAGAAACCGCATCCGATCGCATTGGATAATTATTTTGTCGACAGACAGTTTACGCCGAGAGATGAAAACGGCGACTACAATTTTGAATGTCTGGAGGCAATCGATATCAAGCAGTTTAATGAGGATATGTGTAAGCTGCTGGCAGGAGAAAGAGTGGAACTTCCCACCTTCAATTTCAAGATCGGCAAGCGGGAATATCTGGGAGACTACAAGCAATTGGGTCCGGATGACATTCTGGTGCTGGAGGGAATCCATGGGTTGAATGATAAGATGTCCTATGCATTGCCCAAGGAGAGTAAATTTAAAATCTATATCAGTGCGCTGACATCCCTGAATATTGATGGGCACAACCGAATCCCGACTACCGACGGAAGACTGCTGCGGCGGATGGTGCGTGACGCCAGGACCAGGGGATCGGACGCAAGACGTACGATCCAGATGTGGCCGTCTGTGAGAAAAGGGGAGGAGGAGAATATTTTCCCGTTCCAGGAGGATGCGGATGTGATGTTTAATTCGGCGCTTGTCTATGAGCTGGCCGTGTTAAAACAGTATGCGGAACCGTTGCTGTTCCAGATTCCGAAGGATGCGCCGGAGTATTATGAGGCGAAGCGGTTATTGAAGTTCCTCAGTTACTTCCTAAATGTGACCAGTGAGAGCCTGCCGAATAATTCCATCTGTCGGGAGTTTACCGGAGGAAGTTGTTTTAATGTTTGATAGCAGTGCGATAAAAGGGGCGGTACGGCCTCTTTTATTTTGCGTGTATTTTAGGCTTGTAATTTTGAATATAACCATGTATAATACAAGATGTAGTTTTGAGAAAACGCAAATCATACAAAATCTGGTATAATAAGTTTTTAAACCATAAAATCCCAACAGAGAGGTAATGCAGGACATGAGTGCTACGATGATTCAAAAGAGAGACGGGCGGGTTGTGCCTTTTGAGAAAGAAAAGATTGTGGCGGCAATTCAAAAGGCAAACGCAGAGGTAGCGGAGCAGGAGAGAGCCGAGGATACGCTGATCAATGAGATCCTGGATGATGTGCTTGCTGAGGACAGAGAAAAACTGGCCGTTGAGCATGTGCAGGATATGATCGAGGAGCGTCTGGTGAAGCGGAATAAGTATATTCTGGCAAAGAAGTATATCGTTTACCGCTATCAGAGAAGTCTGCTGCGCAAATCTAATACGACAGATGAGTCTATTTTGAAGTTGATCCGCAATGAAAACAAGGAGCTTGCGGAGGAAAACTCCAACAAGAATACCAGACTGGCGTCCACTCAGCGGGATTATATTGCGGGCGAAGTGTCCAGAGATGTGACTAGACGTCTGCTCTTGCCGGAGCATATTGCGCTGGCGCATGACAATGGCGTGCTGCATTTCCATGACGCCGATTATTTTATCCAGCCGATCTTCAACTGCTGTCTGGTAAATATCGGGGATATGCTGGACAACGGCACTTCCATCAATGGCAAGATGATCGAGTCCCCCAAGAGCTTTCAGGTGGCCTGTACGATCACAACCCAGATCATTGCGGCTGTGGCCAGTAACCAGTACGGCGGACAGTCGGTCAATGTGAAGCATCTTGGGAAATATCTGGCGAAAAGCCGTGAAAAGTTTAAGCATCAGCTGGATGAGGAGTTTGGAACATCCCTGGATGAAGAGAGCAAGAAGCGGATTGTAGAGCTGCGTCTGATGGATGAACTTCGCGCAGGCGTACAGACGATCCAGTACCAGATCAACACGCTGATGACAACCAACGGACAGTCTCCGTTTGTGACGCTGTTTTTGCATATTGATGACACGGATCCCTATGTGGAGGAAACGGTGCTGATCATCAAAGAGATTCTGAATCAGCGTCTGCAGGGCACCAAGAATGAGAAGGGGGTTTATGTGACGCCCGCATTCCCAAAGCTGGTGTATGTGCTGGATGAGAATAACTGTTTAAAGGGCGGTAAATATGACGATGTGACAAGGCTTGCGGCGAAATGTTCCGCCAAGCGTATGTATCCGGATTACATCTCTGCAAAAAAAATGCGGGAAAATTATGAAGGCAATGTATTTTCTTGTATGGGGTGCCGGTCTTTCCTGTCGCCATGGAAAGACGAGAATGGGAATTACAAGTGGGAAGGACGTTTTAACCAGGGTGTGGTAAGTCTGAACCTGCCCCAGATCGGTATTTTGGCGAAAGGAGACGAAGAAGTATTCTGGAAACTTCTGGACGAAAGGCTGGCGCTTTGCTATGAGGCTTTGATGTGCAGACATAAGGCACTCTTAGGAATCTCTTCGGATGTGAGCCCGATCCATTGGCAGTACGGTGCCATCGCGAGACTGAAAAAAGGCGAGAAGATCGACAAGTACCTTCTGGGAGGATACTCCACCATGTCTCTGGGATATATCGGACTCTACGAACTCACCTGGCTGATGAAGGGCTGCAGTCACACCGAACCGGACGGCAAGGAGTTCGCGCTGCGGGTGATGGATCGGATGAAGGATACCGCCGCGAAATGGAAGGCAGAGACGGGGATCGGATTTTCTCTCTATGGGACACCGGCGGAATCACTCTGCTATCGTTTTGCCAGAATTGACAGAGAGAAATTCGGCGAGATTAAGAATGTGACGGACAAAGGATATTATACCAACTCCTATCATGTAGATGTGCGGGAGCCGATCGATGCCTTTACGAAGTTTACCTTTGAGAGCGAATTTCAGAATAAATCTCTGGGCGGAGCAATCTCTTACGTGGAGATTCCCAATATGATGCACAATACGGAGGCCATAGAGGAGCTGATCAAGTTTATCTATGACAATATCCAGTACGGTGAGTTTAATACGAAGTCGGATTACTGTCATGAGTGTGGTTATGACGGAGAAATTCTGGTGAATGACAATAATGAGTGGGAGTGTCCGCAGTGCCACAATAAGAATCACGCCAAGATGAATGTGACCCGCAGAACCTGCGGCTATCTGGGAGAAAATTTCTGGAACACGGGCAAGACAAAAGAAATCAAATCGAGGGTATTGCATCTATGAATTATGCAAGTATCAAAAAGACCGATGTGGCAAACGGTCCCGGAATCAGGGTATCGCTTTTTGTCAGCGGCTGCACCAGAGGTTGTAAAGGGTGCTTTAACCGGGAAGCATGGGATTTCAGCTACGGAACAGAATGGAACGAGGCGGCGGAGCGGGAACTTTTCTCCGCGCTCGCTCCGGATCATATCAGGGGGCTCTCTGTGTTAGGCGGAGAGCCCTTTGAGCCTGCAAATGCGGAAACGGTGGCAAAGATCATCTGTAAGGTGAAGGAGCGTTATCCCGGAAAGGACATCTGGTGCTACAGCGGCGGGGTGTATGAGACGGAACTCAGCCTGCGGGCGAAGACGGAGCCTGCGGTCGCAGCGATCCTGGAGAACATCGATGTGCTGGTAGACGGACCGTTTGTGGAGGAGCGAAAGAATCTGCGGCTGGCTTTCCGGGGATCGGAGAATCAGAGAATTTTGAATATGGAGGAAGTTCGAAAAGGCAACATCACTAGTGATAAAAATTATCAATAATGCACTTTTCTGTTCCGCGGTTCAGAGGAATGGTGTACTATAGAAATAGAGATTTTATCCATTTTTCACAAAGGAACAGGAGCGTGAGGGTTATGAGTTTTTTTGAAAAGATCAATTCCAAATCCACTTGTATTTTTGCAGCGGGAGTGTTGTTCGGAACCGCCGGTATCAAGATTTTATCCAGCAAGGACGCCAAGAAGGTTTACACCAATGTGACTGCGGCGGTTTTGCGCGGCAAGGACTGCGTGATGGAAACGGCAACCCGGATACAGGAAAACGCTGAGGACATCTATGCCGAGGCAAAGCAGATCAATGAAGAGAGAGCGGAAGCGGAAGAATGCGAAGCATAATCAAGCATGAAATCAAAGGGCGTATTCGTGTCCATCTCATCTGTAAGCGGATGAGTGCAAAGGAGGCGGATACGCTAAAATATTATATGGAGAACCAATCAGGCGTCAGTGCTGTCAAAGTGTATGAAAATACGGCAGACTTAGTGATTTGGTACGATGGTGAAAGAGAGCAGGTGCTCGCTGCATTGCGGGCTTATGAATGGGGAGAAGTACAGGTTCCGGAATACTATCTGCAGTGCTCCGGCAGAGCATTAAACAACGAATATTGGGAAAAACTGATCATGACTGTGGTGAGGCTGGCAGCGAAAAGATTTTTGCTGCCGATTCCGGTGCGCAATATGATCACTGTGTTGCGGGCGACAAAATACATCTGGCAGGGAATACAAACGCTGGCAAAGGGTAAAATAGAGGTAGCGGTGTTGGATGCCACCGCAATCGGTGTGTCCGTTATCAGAGGCGATTATCAGACGGCCGGCTCCGTGATCTTTCTACTGAGGATCGGTGAGATCCTGGAGGAGTGGACTCACAAGAAATCCGTTGGCGATCTGGCGCGCAGCATGGCGCTGAATGTCAATCGTGTCTGGGTAAAACAGGCGGGACAGGAGATTCTGGTATCGGCGCAGGACATTCAGCCGGAGGATGAAGTTGTCGTTCACATGGGCAATCTGATCCCCTTTGACGGAGAGATTTCAGAAGGCGAAGGAATGGTGAACCAGGCCTCCCTTACCGGTGAGGCGCTTCCTGTGCGTAAACTACCGGGAGCCACGGTATACGCCGGCACAGTGTTGGATGAGGGAGAACTGACGATCCGGGTGAAAAATGCGGGCGGCAGCAGCCGCTACGAGCGCATTGTGACCATGATCGAAGAATCGGAAAAACTGAAGTCCAATATTGAGGGCAAAGCAGCACATCTGGCAGACGCTCTTGTGCCGTATACTTTTCTGGGAACGGGAGCGGTTTACCTGCTGACCCGCAATGTGACAAAAGCGATGGCGGTTTTGATGGTAGATTTTTCCTGTGCACTGAAGTTGGCGATTCCCATATCCGTGTTGTCTGCAATCCGGGAGGCAAGTAACCATCAGATTACCGTAAAAGGCGGGAAATATATGGAGGCTATCGCAGAGGCGGATACCATTGTTTTTGATAAAACGGGAACACTTACCAAGGCCCAGCCCAGAGTGCGTGCGGTAATCCCGTTCCATGATAAGCCGGAGGAGGAACTGCTTCGGCTGGCTGCATGCCTGGAGGAGCATTTCCCTCATTCGGTAGCGACGGCGGTTGTAAATGCGGCAAAGGAGAGGAATCTGGAGCATGAGGAGATGCATTCCAAGGTGCAATATATCGTGGCACACGGAATTTCCTCCACCGTCAACAATATTCCTGTGGTGATCGGCAGCTATCATTTTGTCATGGAAGATGAGGGGTGTGTTGTCCCGCAGGGAAAAGAAGCTTTATTTGACAATCTCCCCACGGACTGTTCTCTGCTGTATCTGGGCATTGACAGGGAACTTGCCGCTGTTCTGTGTATTGACGATCCGCTCAGAAAAGAGGCCGGTGAGGTGATCGCCAAACTGAAAGAAAACGGTTTTTCCCATATCGTGATGATGACCGGAGACAGTGAGCGTACTGCCAAAGCCATTGCGGAAGCGGTTGGGGTGGATGAATACTATTCTGAGGTGTTGCCGGAGGATAAGGCGGCTTATGTGGAGAAAGCCAGGGCAGAAGGGCATAAAGTGATCATGATCGGAGACGGGATCAATGATTCGCTGGCGCTTTCCACGGCAGATGTAGGCATTGCCATCGGAGAGGGTGCAGAGATTGCCAGAGAGGTAGCGGATGTGACCATTCGCGCTTTTGATCTGCATGAGCTGGTGACGCTGCGGCGGTTGTCCACGAAATTGATGCGGCGTATCCATCGAAATTATCGTACGATCGTGGGATTTAACGGCAGTCTGATCGTGTTGGGAGTGGCAGGAATTGTGCCGCCTACGACCACGGCGCTTTTACACAATATATCCACATTGGGGATCAGCCTGAAGAATATGCAGAATCTCTTGTCAGAAGAACAGAATTGATAATTGAGAAAAAGTTCTTAATAAAAAGTGTTGACATATCAGAGAAATTAGGTATAATTAACCTTGGTTAGTAAATACTAACTGGAATTCTTCTTTTGTACAAAATTCATAAAATCTCCGAAAAGTGGACATCATGCAGGGATGTCCATTTTTTGGGAGAACAGTATAATTTATAAAATAATATGCAGATAGGCATATTTAGGAAAGGAGCAAATATGAAAGAGTATTTACAGATCGAAAAAGTAATCGGCAGAGAAATTCTGGATTCCAGAGGAAATCCTACCGTTGAGGCGGAGGTTTATCTGGCTGACGGAACCGTAGGCAAAGGAACCGCACCCAGCGGCGCTTCTACAGGTGAGTTTGAGGCGCTGGAGCTTCGCGACGGAGACAAGAGCCGCTATCTTGGAAAAGGCGTTACCAAGGCTGTAAACAATATCAATACTACCATCAATGATGTGTTGGTTGGTATGGATGCATCTGACATCTATGCGGTAGATGCTGCTATGATCAAGGCGGACGGTACAAAGGACAAGTCCAATCTGGGTGCAAATGCAATCCTTGCGGTATCCATTGCATCCGCAAGAGCGGCTTCCATCGCTCTGGATCTTCCTTTATATCGTTTCTTGGGCGGCATTTCAGGTAATCGTCTGCCGGTTCCCATGATGAATATTTTAAATGGCGGCGCACATGCTGACAGCGCTGTTGATACGCAGGAGTTTATGATCATGCCGGTTGGCGCTCCGACCTTCAAAGAAGGTTTGAGATGGTGTGCGGAGGTATTCCATACTTTGAAGAAACTCATCAAGGAAATGGGTGATGTGACTGCAGTAGGTGACGAGGGCGGTTATGCTCCCAACAGCTTGAAGAGTGATGAGGAGGCAATCGAGAAGATTCTTGAGGCAATCAAGGCAGCTGGCTTTGAGCCTGGCAGGGACTTCATGATCGCCATGGATGCAGCGGCTTCTGAGTGGAAGAGCGAAAAAGGAAAAGGCTATTACAAGCTTCCTAAGGCCGGTACGGAATATACTTCCGACGAGCTGATCGAGCACTGGGTTGCGCTGTGCGATAAATTCCCTATCATCTCCATTGAAGATGGTCTGGATGAGGAGGACTGGGAAGGCTGGCAGAAGCTGACCGCAAAGCTGGGTGGCAAAGTACAGCTTGTGGGTGACGACCTGTTTGTTACCAATACGGAGAGACTGAGCAAGGGAATTGAGCTGGGCGCAGGAAATGCGATTCTGATCAAGCTGAACCAGATCGGCTCCGTATCCGAGACATTGGAGGCAATCAAGATGGCTCACAAGGCGGGTTACACCGCAATTTCCTCCCATCGTTCCGGTGAGACCGCAGACACTACCATTGCAGATCTGGCTGTTGCACTGAATACCTGTCAGATCAAGACCGGTGCACCTTCCCGTTCCGAGCGTGTCGCAAAGTACAATCAGCTGCTCAGGATTGAAGAGGAGCTGGGTGATGCGGCAGTTTACCCCGGCATGAAGGCTTTTAATGTGAAAAGATAAGTTTTTTTGATTGAATGAAGAAGCATCTGTATGCATATCATCAAGTTACGGAAGATATGCTGCAGATGCTTTTTTATGTCTGTGGGAGCAGAAGCAAAATTTAGGTAAAATAAGCGTTTATAAACCGGGAAAAATATGGTAGATTATAAGATGGGAAAAGGAGTGAGAGACATGAGTGACACAGAGATATTAAGTTTATCAAATACAAAAAAGAAAGGAATCCTGCGGATCCTGTTCAGCAGGATCGTAGTGATCCTGCTCCTGATCGCATTGCAGGTTTCCCTCTGGATCAGTGTTTACGGATGGTTTCGGGATTATCTGCCACATTTTTCCGTGTTTACGACATTGTTCACATTTGTGATGTTTGTGTATCTGTTTAATATGACTATGGATGCTTCCGCAAAGATTACATGGCTTTTTATCATGTCGTTGGCGCCAATTCCGGCCTCTATCTTTCTGGCATATACGAGGTCTAATTTGGGGCATCGAATGATCCGAAGACGGGTGGATGTGCTGACACAGGAAAATCTTCATAAGCTGCCCCAGAACGAGACCATTTTGGAGAAAATCGGGGCGGACAGGAACGGAACCGATGATCTGTGCCGCTATGTGGCAAAAACAGGATGCTATCCGATTTATGACAATACAGAGGTCACCTATTATCCGCTGGGTGAGGAGATGTTTCAGGATATGCTGGAGGAACTGGCCAAGGCGGAACATTTTATTTTTATAGAATATTTTATTGTGCAGGAAGGGTACATGTGGGGGAGAATCTTAAAAATCCTTGCGGAGAAGGCAAAGGCGGGAGTTGATGTGCGCGTCATGTATGATGGCATGTGTGAGATTACCCTGTTGCCCTACAATTATCCGAAACTGATGAAACAGGAAGGGATCAAGTGTAAGGAATTTTCACCGTTGACGCCTTTTCTGTCCACGCATTACAACAACAGAGATCATCGGAAAATCCTGGTCATTGACGGCAGGGTGGCTTTCAACGGCGGGGTAAATCTTGCGGACGAATATATCAACCATATCCAGATTTTCGGACATTGGAAAGATACAGCGGTACGGTTAAAGGGGGATGCTGTGTCAAGCTTTACCCTGATGTTTCTGCAGATGTGGAATATCGACGAGAAAGAGCCGGAATTTGACCGATTTTTATTTCCGGAAGTATCGGAGGAAAAAAATGAAGTTGGCAATGCAGATATGCCGCATACATCCGGATATGTTATGCCTTATGCGGACAGCCCGCTGGATGGGGAGAAGGTGGGTGAGAATGTCTATATCGATATTCTCTATCGTGCGAATGATTATGTACACATTATGACGCCGTATCTGATCCTGGACGGAGAACTGGAAATGGCACTGAAGTTTGCAGCGCAGAGAGGTGTAGATGTGAAGCTGATCCTGCCGGGAATTCCGGATAAGATCACGGCTTACGCACTGGCCAAAACCCATTATTATGAGTTGGTGAGGGCTGGGGTGCAGATCTACGAATATACGCCCGGATTTGTGCATGCCAAGGTGTTTGTCAGTGATGACGAGAAGGCTGTGGTGGGCACCATCAATCTGGATTACCGCAGTTTATATCATCATTTTGAGTGCGCCACTTTCCTCTATAAGACGGATTGCGTGGCGGATATTGAGGCCGACTATCAGACAACGCTTCAGCAATGCCGTCAGGTGACATTTGAAACCATCAAAAAAGAAAAAATCTGGATGAAATTGCTGGGCCAGTTCATGAAACTATTAGCCCCGATGATGTAGCCCACCAGTTCTGCCATGAATAGAAGAACACAAAAAAACTGCTTGCAGATTTTTTTGTGGGATTCTGTTCATGGGTAGAGCGCCACTCTATGAGCAAAACGCGGCTGCATACGCAGCCGCAGGAGTGCGCAAGCACGAGTTTTGCGAATGGCGCGGCAGAACTGGTGGCGCGGCAGCGCGGAGCGAATGTGAGGTTTATACACTGTGAGAAAACGGGTACTTTATCTGATAACAACCATCTTACTTCTGACAATTGAAGTTCTGATCGCGCTATATGTAAATGATCGTTTCATTCGCCCCTATGTGGGAGATATGCTGGTGGTGATCGTGATATATGCTTTTGTGCGGATTTTTGTGCCGGAGGGGTGGCCACTTTTGCCGCTTGCCATATTTATATTTGCGGTATTTGTGGAGATATTGCAATGGTTTCACATTGTGGATGTGCTGGGGCTTTCAGACAGCAGGTTTTTCAGTGTACTGATCGGTGGCGTATTTGACTGGAAAGATATTTTGTGCTACGGACTTGGATGCGCTTTGGTGGGGGTATATGAATATGGGATATTCAGAAAACAGAAGAAACATGTGTAGGGCATTCTTCAATCTTTTCAATTTTTATTTTGCATATTAAGGAGATTGCATTGAAAAGAATATTAGTAACAGGTGGAACAACTTTTGTAAGTAAATATGTAGCAGATTATTTTGTGAATGCAGGTTATGAGGTATATGTACTTAATAGAAATACAAAACCACAGGTTCAAGGGGTGAAACTTATTGAAGCTGATAGGCATAATTTAAGGGGGATATTGAAGGCTATGTCCTTTGATGCTGTTGCTGATATAACAGCTTACAATGCTGCTGATATTTGTGACTTGATTGAAGAATTAGGTCCCTTTGGACAATACATTATGATTAGTTCAAGTGCTGTGTATCCAGAGTATGGGGATCAACCATTTCTTGAAGAATCAAAAAAGTCTGTTAATAAGTATTGGGGTGCATACGGAACAAATAAGATTGAAGCTGAGAATGTTTTGCTTGAAAAAGTGAGTGATGCATATATATTAAGACCACCATATTTGTATGGACCTATGAATAATGTTTATAGAGAAGCGTTTGTATTTGATTGTGCCTTAGCAGATAGAAAATTTTATTTGCCGAAAGATGGAAGTATGAAATTACAATTCTTTCATGTAAAAGATTTATGTAGATTGATGGAAGTAATTATTAGAGAGAAACCCGAAGAACATATTATGAATGTTGGGAATACAGAAGCGATATCTATTAAGGAATGGGTAACAAAATGTTACGAATGCTTTGGAAAAACACCTTATTTTGTAAATGTTTATGATGATATAGAGCAGAGAAATTATTTCAGTTTTTACAACTACGAGTATTTTTTAGATGTTAGTCGTCAGAGCAAAATTTATCCGGAAACCATATCTTTAGAAGATGGAATAAAGGAGAGTGCGGAATGGTACCTGGAACACAAATTAGAAGTAAATAAAAAACCATATTTTGAATATATTGATTCAAATTTGGTACAAATATAAATTCCGGTTTGTAAAAGCAGATTATCTTTTTATATATTACGCTGAGGAGCAATGAAAGCATGGTTTTATCTGAACAGGGAAAAAGAGTATCAAAAATTGACACATATTTGAATTGCGCTGAAGTATTTGCATATCGAAGCACCTGTATTAAGCGCAAATATGGCGCTGTGATTGTGAAGGAAGATGCAGTGATATCTACAGGATATAATGGTGCACCCAGAGGTGAGGAAAATTGTTGTGATATTGGATACTGCCCAAGGATAGAGAAAAATCTACATCAAGGGCAGGGATATGAATTATGTCGGGCTGTACATGCAGAAGCAAATGCCTTATTAAACTGCGCAAGAGAGCAGACATTAAATGCTGATCTATATCTTTCCGGCGTTAACCCGGGAGACAATACTATCCATAGGGCTAAACCATGCCCACTATGTGCCAGGATGATCATTCAAGCCGGTATCAGAAATGTGTATTTGAGAATTGGGCCCAATGCCGGCGATTATTCCGTGGTACCTGCAAAAGAACTTCAATGGGTGGTTGAATATGATTAAATTATTATTGTTTGATTTGGACGGAACGCTTCTTACCAGCAACAAAATAATATCAGACAAGACTTTTGCTGCGTTGCTTGCGGCAAGGGAAAGCGGATACCTTATAGGAATATCTACTTCGAGAAGCATAAGGAATTCATTGAGTTTTACTAATAAACTTGTTCCGGATGTAATCATTGCAAGTGGAGGAGCAATTGTAAAGGCAGGGGAGCGGGTTATATATGAGCAGGCTTTATCTGCTGAAGAAACCGGCGACATTCTTCATATAGCAAGAAAATATTTAGGAGACGATTGTGAGATAACCATAGATACGGCGGAGGATCACTATGCCAACTATGGAGAAAAATATACTTCGCTTGAAAAAACATGGGGTGGCGACATTTATTCCGATTTTTCAGATTGGAAAGAAGCTTCTCTTAAAGTGTGTGTGAGAATAGTGGATGAAAGCAAGGCGAGACAAATACAGCAAAGCCTTCCGAATTGCGATTCCATCAGATTTACGGATGAGTATTGGTACAAGTTTACAAAGAAAAATGTCACAAAAGAAAATGCTATCATAAAAATGTGCGAAACATTAGAAATCAGCTTGAAGGATGTAACTGTATTTGGCGATGATTTGGCAGATATCGGAATGCTTAAGCTTTGCGGCTTAGGCGTTGCCATGGGAAATGCCTTGGATGAGGTTAAGGCCGTAGCAGATATAACAATTGGGACAAATGATGAAGATGGGATAGCGGAATATATAAAAAATTTAATAATGGAATTCGGAGGGAGCTATAGGTAAGGATGAGTGCAAATTTTATTCGGGCAGATAAAATACAATTTCGGGTAATGACCATTGCTGATTATGAGAAGGTGTATGAACTTTGGATATCGTGCAAGAATATGGGGTTTAATAATCTTGATGATTCTAAAGAAGGAATAGAGAAGTTTCTGAAAAGGAATCCCAACACATCTTATGTGGCAGAAGAAGCAGACCGTATTATAGGGGTTGTGTTGACCGGGCATGACGGAAGAAGAGGATATATCTATCATATGTCTGTTGCGGAAGATTATCGAAAACAAGGGATTGCAGGAAAACTCTTGGAAAACAGTCTTAGTGCGCTTAAGGCAGAAGGCATTAACAAGGTTGCGCTTCTGGTTTTCAATAGAAATGAGATTGGAAATGCGTTTTGGGAGAGCCAGGGTTTTACCGTCAGAGATGATGTGGCATATAGAAATAAGGCTTTAACAGAAATCATACGGATAGATACATAATTAAATGACCAGGGGGATACATAATTGAGCTTAAGGACAATAATGATATTTCCGGATTTTGAAAACATAGATATTATAGATTTCATCTTGAATTAAAGGGATTCAGTAAGCATAGTGATCGTTTCGGAAATTATCTGTTTTTAAATTTGACAAAGGGTAGTGAGATTGTAGAGAAGATTCATGATGAATTATACTCGAATGAATTCAAAAATTCGTAACAACAGTTGATAAAATTTCTGTCGAAATGATTGGCAGCAATGATGAGTCTATCATCATTATTGAGAAATGGATAAGGCAGGGAAAAGTCTGAAGGATTTTGCGGACAAATTGGCAGAATGGTGGTATCATGGATATCGAGCTGGCCGGAATCTATGGGGGTTATTCCGGGATTCCAGCGGAATGGATTGAAGGATTACGGGCAAGGGATAGTATCGAAGATGCGGTGAACGCATTGTGCCAAAACAGATAGAAAAAGACGAAAGGGAGAAAACATGGGAAAGTTATCGGAGTTATTTCAAAAGAATAAAAAGCAGGAAGATATAAAGCAGGAGGAAAAGAAAACATCTGAAGCATCCAAGGCAGTAGAAGAAACTGCGTCAAAAGAGTCGGTTCAGAATGCGGAGTCGGCAACGTCTTCTTTCGAAAAGAATGAGCGCAGTGAGCAGAGCGCGCCGGAGGGATCTTTTGTCTTGGGCGTGCAGGATGTTTTTGAATTGCGGCATTCAAAGGCTGTGGTGGTAGTCGGCAGGGTGCAGGGAATCGTGAAGAACGGTATGAGTGTGTATGTATCGGAATTTGGCGCCGATGACGGGGCGGTGTACCAGACTACAATAAAGGGGTTGGAGATTGAGGAGAAGTCTGTGCGGGAGGCGATCAACTGCATGGTGGCTTTGAAACTGGATGCTCCACAGCCGATGCAGGTGCGCATCGGTTCCATTGTGCACACCGCGGATGTGACCACCAAGGCGGCACACGATGCCTATATCACAGCCATCGGAGATACCTATGTGGCGCGCAAGAATCTGGATCTGGCGGAGAGTGAGCTGGAGGCAATGAGCATTGCGGATCTGGCGGAGGCATGGAGATTGTTCAACTGGTTCCATGCCAATAAAAATATCAAAGAGTCCGAGGAGGAGAAGCGGGAGAAACAGCAGAAGGTGGAGAAACTGGCAGATGCTTTGTGCCGGAAAATTCTGGAGGCAGATGAAATCTATACGATCTATGACAAGGCAACCGGCGAACCCCATCTGTTTTCCCAGACATACAGACAGGAGGATGGTTCCTATATGTGTAGCCATCCGGATATCATGCTGATCCCCAAGGCATATTATCAAACCTATGCGGCAACTTATCCTGCCAGTAAATTCGAGGTCAGAAAAATTGAAAACGGCGAGGAGAAAAACGGCATCCGGGATTTCCTTGGAGATGCATTTTACCTGAACGGAGCATGCGGTGCTTTGATCTGTTCCGAGCAGACTTCTGTAGATGCGGAAAAACTGGTCCTGAAGCCGGATTACGGTGATACACCGCAGGCTGATATTCCCGTGACCAATCCGGATCTGGTGCGGTGGATGTTGCTCATCGGGCAGATGGGACGGCCGGAGAGCCCGGATGCAGAGCTTGTATATCGATTATATTATCGTTTTATGGCAAAGGAACTGGTGAAAGCAAATTTTGTGATTCCTATGAAGACAGAAGGCGAGGCGCCTCAGCCGGATGAGAGCGGCAGGACTGTGCTGAAAAAGGATATGAAGATTGCGTTTCCCATGATGCCGGGGAAAAAAGACAGAGATGCAGTCCGGATGTATACGGACTGGAAACGGCTGCGCAAAGTATTCGATGAGGAGTGGAACGGTATGATCCAACCCATAGAGGGTATGATCGAGACCTTTGACTGCGCCATCAATGTGACGGAATATCCGGCGGCAGGGTGCTATATCGGTAAGGACATGTTTGAAGAGATACAGAAAATAGCGCAGAGCGCAAAATGATAAGGATTGAGAGAAGCGGAAGAAGCGATATGATAGGACTTGGTACAATCATTAACAGCGCCGCCATTGTAGCGGGTGGCGTGATCGGACATTTTACGGGAAAATTATTTAAAGAGGAGCAGCAGGATTCTCTGAACAAGGCGTGCGGTGTGAGTGTGCTTTTTATTGCAATCGCAGGCGCTATGGAGGGAATGCTGCAGATAGAGGGCGGGGCTTTGCACAGCGGGAAATCCATGCTGGTGGTCCTCTGTCTGGCAATCGGCACAATCATCGGGGAACTGATCGGAATTGAGAAGGGCTTCGAAGTGTTCGGCGAATGGCTGAAAAACAAGACCGGAAACAGCGGAGATGCAAAATTTGTCCACGCTTTCGTGACGGCATCGCTGACGGTGTGTATCGGCGCCATGGCGATCGTGGGAGCGATTCAGGACGGAATTTTAAGCGATTATTCTACTTTGGCGGTGAAGTCAGTGTTAGACTTTATCATTATTGCTGTGATGACCTCTTCCATGGGAAAAGGATGCGCATTTTCGGCGATTCCGGTCTTTTTATTCGAGGGGGCGATCACATTGCTTGCGCGGCTGATCGCACCTGTCATGACGGATCTGGCCATAGAGTATCTGGCGCTGATCGGGTCGGTGCTCATTTTTTGCGTGGGCGTGAATTTGGTGTGGGGCAAGAAACTGCGGGTGGCGAACATGCTGCCGGCAATGGTGTTTGCGGTGTTGGCAGCGTATCTGCCATGGGGATTTTAGATTTCAAAAAAGCATGGGCGAACAGTAAGGACAGAGGAGTAAACATATGCAGGACAATAACTCATTCACCAATATCAGATCTTTGCTTGGGGCATTGGCGAAAGCCATGAATCTGATCAACCCGGACATGGAGCATCATCACGAGCAGACAGCGTATCTGGCCTATCAGGTGGCGCGGGAGTGCGGGCTGGATGAGGAGGCACTGCACCTGACGATCTATGCAGCGCTATTGCATGATGTGGGGGCTGTGGTTTCGGAGAAAAAACAGTCTGTTCTGGAGATTGAAGAGGATGCTGCCAATGTGGCGATCACAGGAGCGCGGATGCTGCGGGATCTCAAACAGTTTGAAGAGATTGCGGATGTCATAGAGATCTGCCAGAACAGTTATGTGAAAAACCAAAAGCTTGCGGAAACAAAAGGCGGATCAAAAGAAAATGCCGCAAAAGCGTATTTATACATAGAGATCGCCAGCGCCATTCATCTGGCGGATGTCGTATCGCTCATGCTGCGGGAAGATGAACCTGTGCTGAATCAGGTGAAACGTATCTGTTCTGCAATCGAGTGCGGACATGGTACGGAATTCTCACCGACTATGGTGGATGCATTCCTGCGGGTGAGCAAGCGGGAGTTTATCTGGTTGGACGTGTTAAATAATCCGGCATTTTTGATGTTTTTTGCAGGGGAGATGCATCCGGTTACCCTTCAGCAAACGGTGGAGCTCACCGGTTTCATGTCCCGGATCATTGACTTTCGGAGTCCGTTTACCGCCATGCATTCCGCAGGGGTGGCCGCGTCGGCAAAGAAACTGGCAGAGCTTGCGGGAATGAGCGAGGAAGAATGTCTGATGATGGAGATTGCAGGAAATCTGCATGATATCGGGAAGCTTCGGGTGCCTCGGGCAATTCTGGAGAAACCGGGCAAGCTGGACGAGGAAGAATTTAACGTCGTTAAAGAACATACTTATTACACCAGACTCATTTTGATGGATGTGGAAGGTTTTGGCAAGATTGCGGATTGGGCGGGATTTCATCATGAGAAACTAAACGGCAGAGGGTATCCGTTTCATTTTGATGCGTCTATGCTGGATCTGGGGTCCAGGATCATGGCGGTGGCGGATATTTTCTCTGCAATCACGGAGGAGAGACCTTACCGCAAGGGCATGGACAAGGAAAACGCATTGAAGGTATTGCATGAAAATATAGAGAGCGGCGGTATCAGCGGGGAGATCGTGGAGCTTTTGGAGGCGCATTATGAGGAGGTGGATGCGGCCAGGGATGCACGGTCCAGGGAGGCCGGAAAGAGATATTTTGCGTCGCTGGAGCAGGAAGTATAGAGAAGCGTCAGAGATAAAATCTATTTTGGAGAGGGGAAAACTATGGCAGAATTTATTTTGAGAAACGAGAAATTGCAGCTTACCGTGGCAGAGCACGGTGCGGAGATCCGGTCTTTAGTGCGCAGTTCGGACGGCAGGGAGATGATGTGGCAGGCGGATCCTGTGTTCTGGGGACGGACTTCGCCGATCTTGTTTCCGTTAGTTGGAAATTATCGGGATAAAACGTCTTATTATGACGGGAAAGCCTATCAGATGTCGCAGCATGGATTTGCCAGAGATATGGATTTTGTGCCGGAGCAAGGCAGAGCGGCAGAAAACGAACTGTGGTTTGTGTTGACGGATGCAGAGGCAACACAGGAGAAGTATCCGTTTGCTTTTCGGCTGACAGTTGGTTATGAATTGCAGGGCGATACGGTGATTGTTCATTGGAAAGTAAAAAATACCGATGCGCGGAAGATGTATTTTTCCATTGGCGGGCATCCTGCGTTTGGCTGTGATCTGAACCGATCTTATCTGCTGTTTGAAAAGAACGGGCAGACTGTGACGGAGGCGCTTACCTGTAATGTGATCGAGGGAGACGGCAGCGGATGCCTCTCGGACAGACAAAAGAAACTTGATCTTTCGGCAGGCTGCCTTGCCATGTCGGATGCGTTGTTTGCGGAGGATGCACTGATCATAGAAGATCAGCAGGCAGATGCTGTAACTCTTTTGGATGCGGAGAAAAAACAGCTGTTGACAGTGAGTTTTGAAGCTCCCTTATTTGGCATCTGGTCGCCGGTTGGGAAGCATGCGCCTTTCGTGTGCATTGAACCCTGGTACGGACGCTGTGACAGAGTGGATTTTGGGCAGGCGCTGGAAGAAAGAGAATATGGGAATGTACTGGAGAGCGGAGAGGAGTTTTCCGTGTCTTATCAGATCAGGGTTTGGGGATGAAAGAGGCAGGAGGAAGCAGATTTGAGTGAACTGACAGTACAGATCGCGGCGATTGTCCGCGAGGCAAGCAAATTGATGACAGATAAAAGCCTGAAAGATCGTATTGAGCAGAAAGGCAATAACTCCAACTATGTGACAGAAGCGGACAAGGCGGTACAGAATTTTCTTGCGGAAAGACTGCCGGCTCTTGTTCCGGAAAGTGAGATGCTGGGGGAAGAAGGGGAACACAGGCAATTGCATGCAGAGAATATCTGGGTGGTGGATCCCATTGACGGAACGTCCAATTTTATCCGGGATATCGGCTTCAGCGGGATATCCGTGGGGTTGGTGAGAAATGGGGAACCCTACGCCGGTGTGATCTATAATCCATACCGCGATGAAGTGTATCGCGCGGAGACAGGGAAAGGGGCTTTCCTGAATGAACAGCTGATCCGGGTTTCGGATCGGGATTTCAGTCATTCCCATCTGTGCTCTGCTATGTGTCTGTATGACAAGCGTTATGCGGAAGCCTGTTTCAATGTGATCAGAAGGGTATATCTGCAGTCGGATGATCTGCGGCGCATGGGTACAGCCTGTCTGGAGCTGGCGATGCTGGCGGCGGGCAGGGTGGAGCTTTATTTCGAGATGAGGCTGTTTCCCTGGGATGCGGCAGCAGCGTTTCCCATTATCAGGGAGGCGGGCGGCATTGCGGAATGCCTGTATTATGAGGAATTTCCGGTGGACAGGCCGTTCCCTGTGATTGCTGCCAATTCCAGGGAGAATTTTGAGAAGCTAAAAGAAATTGTATGTGAGGAAGTGCCGCGGGTGCCGTATGAAGACAGAATTTAGAAATTAAGAATGATTAATTTAGAATTATTTACAAAATTTTTCTTGTAATGAATTCCATTATGCTTTATCATAAAAGGGAAGTTTTTCTTGCTTCGTTTCGTCTTTTCTTTTGGTATTCCGAAAGCATATGCTTGAAATGTGCGTATCCCAATGTGGTAAATTGAATTGGCGGTTGATCAGGTGATAGAAGGAATCCGAAAAATAGAAAAGCAAATGAAAAAAAGCAGCAAGGAGGAGAGAAATGAAAAAGAGCGGAATTTATTATGGCGACTATGCGCAGCTTTGCAGGGAAGCAGATCAGATCAATCAGAGTCTTTTTGAACAATATGAAGTACAGCGAGGGCTGCGGGATAAAAACGGAAACGGTGTCCTGACAGGACTTACCAATATTTCACGGATAGAGTCTTTTAAAATGGTTGATGGTGTAAAGACGCCGTGCGAAGGAAAATTATGGTATCGAGGGTATGACTGTATTGAACTGGTCAAGGGGTTTTCCCAGAAAAGATATGGCTTTGAAGAGGTGGCATATCTTTTGCTGTTTGGAGAACTGCCCACTGAGGAAGAATTGAATACATTCCGGCATGTGCTGGCGGCAGAGCGGACATTGCCCACAAATTTTACAAGGGACGTGATTATGAAAGCGCCCACCAGCGATATCATGAATTCTATGACGCGGAGTGTGTTGACGCTGGCATCTTATGATAAAAACTGCAAGGACACCTCTGTGGAAAATGTGCTGCGTCAGTGTATGGGACTGATCAGTCTGTTTCCCGTACTGGCGGTATATGCTTATCATGCCTACAATCATTATGAGAATGATGAAAGTATGTATATTCATCGTCCCGGGAAAAAATTGTCTACAGCAGAGAATATTTTGATGATGCTGCGTCCGGACAAGAAATATACCGAGCTGGAGGCAAGGGTGTTGGATACGGCTCTGGTGCTGCATATGGAGCATGGCGGCGGCAATAATTCCACCTTTACGACCCGCGTGGTGACTTCCTCCGGGGCGGACACATACTCTGTGATCGCAGCGGCTTTGTCTTCCCTGAAAGGGCCCAAACATGGCGGCGCAAATATCAAGGTTGTGGAGATGATGCATGATCTGGAGAAGCATGTATCTGACTGGACCGATGAGGATGAGGTACGCGCTTATCTGCAGAAGATCTTGAATAAGGAGGCATTTGACCAGAAAGGGCTGATCTACGGTATGGGACATGCGGTGTATTCGCTGTCCGACCCGAGAGCGCAGGTGTTCAAGAGCTTTGTGGAGAAGCTGGCCAAAGAGAAGGGCAGAGATAAAGACTATGCGCTTTATTCTATGATTGAGCGTGTGGCACCGGAGCTGATAGGCAAAAAATCGCGTATTTACAAGGGAGTCAGTGCAAATGTGGACTTTTACAGCGGATTTGTTTACAGTATGTTGGAGATCCCGCTGGAACTGTACACGCCGATCTTTGCAATCGCCCGTATTGTGGGCTGGAGTGCGCATCGGATCGAAGAGCTTTTGAATATGGATAAGATCATTCGTCCGGCCTATAAGAGTGTGATGGAAGAGCGGATCTATATCCCGATGGATGAGCGATAAAATAGGTTACAAAATGAGGAAGAGGCTGTCATTTGGGCTGATTGTATTCGGCCGGATGACAGCTTCTTTTTGGCTTTCTGCAGCTATAGCTGTATATCATTCTGGTCAAAAGATATAATAATGGCAGAGTTTATATCGTTCATACTTGAAGTCTTGGAAGGATATGGTAAAATATGAAACTGTGGAGAAATTTTTTCCAAAACAGGACAGATACGGTGGAAACCTATTTAAAAACCTATGGGAAAATGCCTTTTGGAGCATACGCGTTTAATGATGTGGACAGCCTTTTGCTCTGTCAGCTGGCATATTTGAGGTTTGACGGCATGGTTCCCGGGCTGAAGGGAGATCATGCCTCTGTGACTCTAAAAAGTCTGAGACAGCATCCGCAGCGGGAAAGATTGTTTCATAAGATTATTTTTGCAAGAGAGAATCGGACATTGTTCGCATGGATGTCCGAGAGCAGGAGATTTGCGAATCTAAGATTAAATTGTTATGTGAATCTGGTGGAAAAGACACGGGAAGTGCAGTTCGCAGCGGTTACTTTTCTGCTGGAGGACGGGACGGTATATGTGGCATTCAGAGGAACGGATGAAACCTTTGTGGGATGGAAGGAAGACTTCAACATGGCGTTTCTTTGTCCGGTTCCGGGACAGACGATGGCAGTCAGATATCTGAATACGGTGGCCAGGCGTTTCTCGGGTCCGTTTTATGTGGGAGGACATTCCAAAGGCGGAAATTTTGCCGTGTATGGGGCGATGTATTGCGCATCTGAGGTGCGGCGCCGGATTTTGCGGATCTACAATATGGACGGACCGGGATTTCGGCCGGAGATATTCCGATCCATGCGCTATGCAGCGATCGCAGACAGGGTGGTAAAATATCTTCCGGCGTTTTCAATCGTTGGAATGTTGTTATCCGGGGATAACAGATACCGGGCAGTTGCGGCCAGAAGTTACGGACCGGTACAGCATGATCCGTTTCGGTGGAAGATCCGGAACGGGCGGTTTGTATTGCTGAAGGATATTTATCCGGCGGTACATCGCACGGACAATGCGCTCAACCAATGGATCTTTTCGATGAATGAGGAACAGCGGAAACTGATGGTGGATACAATGTATCAGATTGTGTCGGAAACCCAGACGGAGAGTGTGCTGGACTTTGCCGCTGACTGGAAAAGTAATGTGGGCAGACTTGTCCGGGCATTTCGAAAGGTGGATGGAAATACAATGGGAATCCTGCGCAGGAATGTGGATGCTTTTTGGGGGATCCTGCGGGCACAGGAGGATACGAAACCTATCAATGCCCTGCCTGTGCCAGGAAGAAAGAGAGGATCGGTGCCCCCGACAGCGTAGTCTGGACAGGGTCGAGACGTTCGGGATGCCATTGGACGCCGAGAAGGGGAAGCGTATTGTGAGTGATGGCTTCCGGACAATTATCCAGAGTACAGCGTTGTATGATCTGAAGATTTTTTCCAAGGCGATGCAGACACTGATGGTGGGCAGAGTTTACGCTGGTGTGTGCAATGCAGGGGCCATACAGTTTATGCAGAACGGAAGTTTGTTCGGTGTGGACCGGATGATACAGATCCTGTCCTGAATATAGATGCAGACTGCGGCAGGGCATATCCTGCAGAATGGTTCCGCCAAACGCCACGTTGATCAGCTGCATGCCTTTGCAGATGCCGAGGACGGGCTTGTGTTGCCTGATGCAGAGCTCCAGCGCCTGAAGCTGGAGAATATCCAGTTCTGTGTCAATATGATCGGAGCCATTATTTTTTTCTCCGAAGAATCCGGGCGTGATATCTCCGCCGCCGGGCAAAAGGAGTCCGGTACAGCAGCAGACATCTTCGGGCGTCAGCGTGGTGACAAATGAAAAACCGTTGCGCCGGAGAAAGTTTTCATAATTTTTTGTGTCTTTCCTGCGCCCCAGGATTGCAATGCAGGGATCTGGATGAGCAGGTTGTGAGGATGGTATTGGCGACATATGTGTGGGTCCTATCCGATCGATATAGAATAGTATATGCAGTGAGGTTGGTCATGGGTGACAGAAAGTCAGGATTAAAAAAAATGGGAATAGCGGCATTTTTTCTGCCGATATTTATCATGTTGGTCGTCTTTGCGGTAGACGGGATCTATCCGTTTGGGGACAGAAGTTTTTTGAGCACGGACATGTATCATCAGTATATGCCTTTTTTTTCGGAATTTATGCGTTCCGTGAAAAGCGGCAGGGGGATAGACTATACCTGGAATGTGGGGATCGGGTCAAATTTTCTGGCGTTGTATGTCTATTATCTGGCCAGTCCGTTTCATTGGCTGGGATTGTTGATCCCTGAGGCTCACTATATGGAGTTCCTGACTTACCTGGTGGTGGTCAAGATCGGGTTGTGCGGGTTGACTGCGTATGCGTATTTCTTCAAGAGAGGAGAGACGGGGCTCCAGGAGGGTGCGGAGAAGTCGGATACATGGCCTGGCCGTACATACAGGCAGGGAATGGCGCTGTTTTTCTCACTGGGATATGCATTGTCCGGTTTCCTGGCGGCATATAACTGGAACATTATGTGGCTGGACTGTGTGATCCTGCTGCCGTTTATCCTGATGGGACTGGAACGGCTGGTGTTTGAGCAGAAACCCTTCCTGTATTGTATTACACTGGCATTGTCCATTCTGACGAATTACTATATTTCCATCATGATCTGTATTTTTCTGGTGTTTTATTATATCTATTTAGTCTGCATGAAAAAGGGCTGGTGGGATAAATTTTATTCTCTCGGGGATTTTGCGGTTTTTTCGCTGCTTGCCGGCGGGATGGCGGCTGTCTTGCTGATTCCGGAGGTATGTGCGATCCTGGCCACTGACTTCGGAGATATTTCTTTTCCGCAAAAAGTGGAGAGTTATTTTTCTGTGATGGAGATGCTGGCCAGACATTGTGTGGCCGTATCTGTGGAAAAAGGATTGGATCATTGGCCCAATATTTATTGCGGCGTCAGTGCGTTTCTATGCGTGCCGCTTTATGTTTTGAATGAGAGGATACCGGCGCGCAGGCGCTTTGGCATGATGGCACTGGCGGGATTCATTTTACTGGGATTCAGCACAAATCTGCTGGATTTCATCTGGCATGGTCTGAATTATCCGGATTCTTTGCCGGGCAGACAATCATTTATTTATATTTTTTTGATTCTGGTGATGTGCTATGACGGGGTGGTTTCTTTGGACTTTGCCCGAAAGGAACAGAAGGAACGGGTGATACATGTCTATGTGGCGGTGGCAGTGATCATGGTGTTTGTGGAGCAGTTTGCGACCCATGAGGATATTCTGCCGGGGGTGGAGTGGCTGACCCTTTTGTTTGTGACGATTTATGCGGTGCTTCTGTATCTGGGATATCAGAAGCAGAGCGGGAGTACGCGCAGGGTCCTGGTTGGTCTTGCGGTGGCGGCAATGGTGTTGGAGACCTGTATCAACACCGGCGTGACCAGCGTGAGCAATGTGAGTCGGTCCGCTTATCTGGAGAATCTGGAGGATTATAAAGCGCTGTACGAACGCACGGCAGAGACAGAAGACAGTCTGTATCGAATCGAGAAATTTAAGCGAAAAACCAAAAATGACGGGACTCTGGTAGGGTATCCCACGGCTACGGTCTTTTCTTCCACCATGAACTCGGCGGTGATGGATCTCTACGAGCGGCTGGGAATGCGCTACAGTAAGGTTTTCTATGACTTTGACGGTGCAACGGCTTTCACATCGGCACTTTTAAACGTGAAATACATGTTTGGGGATTCGAGCGAATATGAGAATTCTTTGTATGTGCCAATGGGAGAAGAAAACGGGATCACACTTTATCAGATACAGGATACGCTGCCGTTCGGATATGTGGCGCCGACAGGATATGATCTTCCCGATGGCTATTCGGGCAGCGCGCTGAGGCTGCAGAATCAGATGGTGCATGACCTGGGAATAGATGAGAGGCTGTTTGAAATCTGCAGTAAGAAATCCAACGGTGATGATGTGGAATACAGGGTGGAGCAGGACGGAATCTATTACGGGATCATCACTGCGGCGGGTACACAGAAGGTCAAGACATATGGTACGACGCCGGATGGGATGGAATGGAACAACCTTAAGAAAGGGTCGATCCTGTATCTGGGATATTTGAAGGCGGGTGAATCCGTGCGCATCACCAATAATGATAAAGAGGATGATTCCCGGAAAATTTCTGCGGATATTTACCGCATGAACCGAAATGTGCTGATGAAGGTCATGGATGCTCTGGCGGAGGATCACCTGGAACAGGTGAGTTATGACAGTACCCATCTTCGGGGAAGCATAAAGCTGCAAAAGGAAGGCAGATTGATCCTGAGCGTTCCCTGTGAGAGAGGCTGGAAAGTGAAGTTGAACGGAGAGGTGAAGGAACCTGAGTTGTTTGGAGGGACATTGATGGCTTTTGATCTGCAGCCGGGAGACTATGTGCTGGAAATGGAGTATAAGCCTTTCGGGAAATGGCAGGGAGCAGTTGTTACACTGGTCAGTGTGATCGGGTTTGGCCTCAGCTGGTATGATTTCGAAAAGCGCAAAAAAAGACAAGGCATAGGAACTGTTCAAAAAAAGGAAAATATGGTAGAATAACATACAAAAGAGAAGCATTGCTTCATAATCGGGGGTGAAAACGATGAAGAACTCGAAATTGGCGCAATTTTTTTACCTGGTTGTTATTATCGTGTTGGGGGCTGTGCTGGTCATTTATCCGGGAGATACCCTGACGGTTGCTGTTAAGGTGCTGGGAGCCGGTCTGCTGATCAGCGCGATCGTCGCAATCGTGTCACTGCTGGTGCGCAAGGACAGTGTGGAGATGGCGGTGTTTCCGTGGGTGGGGGCAATTGTGACGGCAATTGCGGGATTGGTGATCCTGCTGAATCCGGAACTGATCATTTCGGTGTTTCCCATCATTGCCGGGGCTGGTATTATTTTGTACGGTGCCTTCGGGCTCATGCATGCAATCTCTTATAAAAAGAGCGGATTTACCGGTTGGCAGGTGTCGTTGGTATTCTCCCTGCTCACCGTCGGTTTCGGGATCCTGATCGTGGCGAATCCGTTTGGCACAGCGACGATCATTGTGCGGCTGATCGGAATCATACTTATCTACAACAGCGTCAGTGAGATATGGTTCCGTATTTTGAAAAAATAGCAGGCAAACGGATCAAGGTACTTTTTATGGACTGAAAATATGATACCTTCTTATCAGAACGTCAGAGACCAATGACATCGGATAAGGAGGTATTTTATTATGAAAAATTATTTGTATGGGATCGCAGTGCTTGTCTTAGTGGGAATGATCGGGTTTTGTGTCAAGGAAACGGTGCGCGGGCAGGAGCAGTTGGAATTGGCGGAGAAAGAGCAGTTTTACAGAGAGCAGGAAAAAGTGCTGTTAAGGGAAACCGAGGAGCAATTGACACAGATGGGATATGCACATTGCGGAATTACGCTGAACAGAGTGGTGGAGAAGAATACGGAGCGCATGTATACGTTTACGATTCATCACAGAAAGATCGATCGAATGGATCCTGCGGAGCGGGAGGCGTTGATGCAGGAGCTGAAAGCATTGGCGGAGAATTTTCCCTGCGCATCCCCGGAGGACAGCTGTAAATTTGAATACCAGTTTTTTACTTTATAAGAATAGGATTGCGGGAATGACAGATTTCGACAAAAGATTTGCATGACATTTGTATAAAATAGGGGTATACTCTTTATGAGTAAATCGTTATGGATCGTTTGAAAGACGGTTGCCGAAAGGAGTTTGCAAATGTCATTTATTCCCAGACCGCATGAAATCTATAAACATTTTAAGGGAAATCTATATCAGATCACGGCAATAGCACAGCATACGGAAACGGATGAGCAGCTGGTGGTATATCAGGCCCTGTATGGAGACTTTAAAACATATGCCAGACCTCTTGACATGTTTCTGAGTGAGGTGGACAGGCAGAAGTATCCTGACGCGGCACAGAAATATCGTTTTGAACTGCAGAGTGAAAATGAAGAGCGCAAGGCAGAGCGAGAGCGGGAACATGCCGTGGGAACTGCGCAGGGAACGGACGGGAAGATCCAGACGGAAAAGCCGCAAGGGGTTCCGGCAGAGGAGAATCATGCAGAGGAAAGCTTTCCGGAAGAAACAAGCGGTTTGGATCCGCAGCTCATGGAGTTTCTGGATGCCACATCCTATGAGGACAGACTGAATATTCTGGCCGGGCTGCATCACCGTATTACAGATGATATGATCACAACCATGGCAGTCGCCTGTGACATAGAGGTGCCGGACGGAGAGACCCAGGAGAGATATGCATCGTTACGATCCTGCCTGCTGACATTGGAAAAGTATGAGTGCAATCGTTTGCGCTGACGTCCGGATGCTGCTCTGATATGGATAGAGAAAGGAGCGGCGATATGGCAGACAAAATGGTGATCGGCATATCGGCCAGGGCATTATTTGACCTGACAAAAGAACATGCCATTTATGAGGCGCAGGGCGTTGCGGCTTATTGCAGCTATCAGATTGCGAATGAGCAGGTGCCGCTGAAACCGGGGCCGGGATTCGGATTGATCCGATCGTTTCTGGCGTTGAATCGGGAGGGGGAGGAGCCGCTGGTTGAGGTGATCATCATGTCCCACAACAGTCCGGATACTTCTCTGCGGGTATTTCATACGATACGGCATTATCATTTACCGATCACAAGGGCGGTTTTAGTGAGCGGAGCGTCCCTGGCGCCTTATCTGGAAGCATTTCACACCGACCTGTATCTCTCAGCTTGTGAAGAGGATGTGCAGTGTGCAATCGACAGTGGGATTGCCGCAGGGATCATCTGTACCGAGCAGGGCAGAACATTTACTTCCAACGCGGGATGGAACGGCAGGCCGTCACAGATCAGGATTGCCTTTGACGGGGATGCGGTCCTGTTTACGGATGAATCGGAGCGGATCTTTCAGACAAAGGGACTGCACGCTTTTGAGGAAAATGAGGAGCGCAATGCACGGACACCGTTGGCGGAGGGGCCGTTTGCACAGTTCCTGAAAAAATTGTCCGCATTGCAGGAAAGACTGGCAGCGGAGACGGGAGAATGTCCTATCCGCACGGCATTGGTCACAGCCCGGAGTGCTCCTGCCCATGAGCGGGTAATACGGACCCTGCGCGCATGGCAGGTCAGGGTGGACGAGGCCTTTTTCCTGGGTGGTCTGGAGAAAAAAGCTGTTTTGGCGGCTTTCGGTGCACAGATTTTTTTTGATGATCAGTCGGTGCACACGTTGAGTGCGGCGGAGGCAGTGCCGGCGGCGAGGGTGCCTTATCGGAAAAAGAAGGGAAGAGAGAGTTTGAGCGATGAAGTATCCATCCATCGCGCAGGCTGAATGGATTGAGAGGATCAATCGGTTTACAGCCTATGTGAAATTAAATGATAAAATTGAAAAAATACATGTAAAGAACACCGGAAGGTGCAGAGAACTGCTGGTGCCGGGAGCGCGGGTATGGCTGACGCACAGTGATAAGAAAGAGCGTGCCACCGCTTATGATCTTGTGACGGTGGAAAAGAACGGCAGACTGGTAAACGTGGATTCCCAGGCACCGAATCAGGTGGTAGGAGAATGGCTTCTCAAAAAGAAGCTGTTTCCAGATCTGGTATCGGTGCGGCCGGAAACCTGTTACGGAAACTCCAGGTTTGATTTTTATCTGGAGACGGAGGAACAAAAGATTTTTCTGGAGGTCAAGGGAGTCACCTTGGAAGAAAACGGCGTTGTGAGCTTTCCGGATGCACCGTCTGAACGGGCTGTGAAACATATGCGGGAGCTGATACAGGCGAGAAGAGAGGGCTTTGGAGCCTGCGTGATCTTTGTGATCCAGATGAAAGGTGCGGCGTATTTTCGACCGGCCCGTGAAATTCAGCCCGCATTTGCAGAGGCGCTGACAGAGGCGGCAGCAGCTGGCGTGGAGATTTACGCATATGACTGTAATGTGTCAGAGGACAAAATAGAGATAGATGCCGAAGTGCCGGTCAGACTGGAAAACAGGGATCAGGTTTTGGCAAAGATACCTGCGCCGCTTCTTATGTGGTACGATGCAAATAAACGTATTTTGCCATGGCGGGATCAGCCGGATGCCTATCGCATATGGATTTCGGAAATCATGCTGCAGCAGACCCGGGTAGAGGCGGTAAAACCTTATTTTGAGCGTTTTATGAAGGCGCTTCCCAACGTGGAAATGTTGGCGGGGGCAGAGGAGGAGATGCTGTTAAAACTCTGGGAAGGTCTGGGATATTATAATCGGGTGCGCAATCTGCAGAAAGCGGCAGTGCAGATTATGGGTCAATTTGGCGGAAAGATACCTTCCAGCTATGCGGATCTGCTTACCTTATGCGGAATCGGCAGTTATACAGCCGGTGCGATCGCATCCATCGGGTTTGGCGAGGCAGTGCCGGCCGTGGACGGTAATGTGATGCGGGTGTTGGCGAGATTGTGCAAGGATGAGCGTCTGATATCCGATGCTCAGGTGAAACGACAGATGGAACAGGAAGTCGGGCAGATCATTCCGGGGGACAGACCGGGAGATTTTAATCAAGCCATGATGGAATTGGGGGCCTGTGTCTGTATTCCTAATGGGGCACCTTTGTGTGATAAGTGCCCGTTGGCGGGGCTTTGCCTGGCACATGGCGACGGAACGGAACTTGATTATCCGCGAAAAGCCCATGCAAAGGGCAGAAAGATAGAGCAAAAGACCGTTTTGCTCATCAGAGACGCAGAGCATACGGTCATTCGAAAACGACCTGAGAAGGGACTGCTGGCGGGAATGTATGAGTTTCCGTGGCTGGACGGATTCCGGACTGCAGAGGAAGTCATAGCTTATCTGGATAGAAACGGTGTGAAAACAATCCGGATCGTACCGTTAGAGGATGCAAAACATATTTTTACGCATAAGGAATGGCATATGAAGGGGTATATGGTGCAGACGGATGAATTGGAACAACGGAATCCCGGAACAGAGATCAAGGACTGGATCTATATCAGGCCGGAGGAGACAAAGGATCAATATCCTATGCCCTCCGCTTTTGGCGCCTACATGAAAAGATTACAAATGAAGCTTGATAGACCAAAACATACATGATTGCGGCCATGCCAAAGGCTGTCAGTACATCAAACATGGAATGCTGTTTGATGAAAACGGTAGAGAGAATGATGGAACAGCATAGGATGAGCGATCCGCGGCGAACCCATTTTTTCTCCGTAAGCCGGCTGCTGTGAAGCACCGCAAAGTGTGCACCGAGTGAGTTATAAACATGTATGCTGGGCCAGAGATTGTTCGGCGTGTCGGTGTTCCACAGGGAAGAAACGATATGAGTAAAAATGTTATCCCGGGGCATTGCGGCGAGCCGCAGTTGGTGTCCGTTTGGCCACAGCGTGGAGATGATCAGGAATATGGTCATTCCGGTGAACAGAAACAGGCAGGCGCGGTAATATTCTTTTTTGTCGGTAAAGAGCAGATAGAGTATGACGCCGGTTATGTAACCGAACCACATACAATAGGGAATTACAAACAGTTCACAGAAGGGAATATAGTCGTCTATACGCATGTGAATGATATATTGCGGATCGGTCACCTTTGCCTCCAAATGCCAAAACCAGATCCAATAAATGATGATATACAGGATCAAAGGCAGGGCATGATGGTATTTATTCCAAAGTATTTTGCATTTTTTCATAATAGCTCCTTCGTACTTATGGGACACCCGAAATCATGTGAAACAATTACAGTATAGTGAAAAGCGGGAAAAATGCAATTGTTTTTTGCAAATCTGCCAAATAAATTAAGAATTTTAATAAATTAGGGCTTCCTATTTAGATAAAATTATATTATAATATATGCACGTTCTATACCTGTCTTGTGAAAATCCCCAATGAAACGTGTGCAATGTGTGGAACATATGCAGCATGGTAACGTGTTGTGCGTGACATATAAGGAAAATACAGAAGGAAAAGTGATATATATCAGATGATGTGATTTGAGTATGCTTTAGGAGGATGATATGAGAGAAAAATATGAATCATTGGCATTGCTGCAATTGAAAGAGCTGGCAAAGGTGCGCGGATTGAAGGGAACTTCTACCATGAAGAAGTCAGAGCTTGTGGAAGCTATGCTGGCAGAGGATGAACGCCTGAAAAAGCTTGCCGAAGCGGAAGAAGCGTCGAAGAGCAGGGAGAGAGAGCCGGAAAAGACAGTGGAGCAGACGAGAAATCCAGAGAAGTCCAGGACTGTTATCGTCAGGAATGCACCGCGTCAGGCGGGAACTGTGGCATCGGGACAGGCAGTGGCAGCACCGCCCGTAAACGTGCAGGGAACAGCGGCAGGACAAACTGGAATACAGGCGGCAGATCAGATTCCGGGGACACAGTCTCCGGAGGAGGAAGCACAGGCACTGAAAGAGCTTGACAGCGGACAGGAGGCAAGCGGTATTCTGGAAGTTATGCCGGACGGCTATGGGTTTATTCGCTGCGAAAATTACCTGCCCGGAGAGAATGATGTGTATGTGGCGCCCAGTCAGATCCGCAGATTTATGCTGAAGACCGGAGATATCCTGTGCGGTAATAAACGGGTCAAAACCCAGCAGGAGAAATTCAGCGCATTGCTTTTTGTGAAGTCAATCAATGGATACACCCCGGAGGAATCTGCGAAGCGCAAGAATTTTGAGAATATGACGCCGATCTTCCCGGATGAGAGAATTAAGCTGGAGACGCCGGGATGCAACATTTCCATGCGGGTTATGGATCTGGTAAGTCCTGTGGGCAAGGGACAGCGTGGTATGATCGTGTCCCCGCCTAAAGCAGGTAAGACAACTTTGTTAAAAGAAGTGGCGAAGTCTATTCTTCGGTCAAATCCGCAGATGCATATGATCATTTTGCTGATCGATGAGCGCCCGGAGGAAGTAACGGATATAAAAGAGGCTATTGTGGGAGAAAATGTAGAAGTGATCTATTCTACCTTTGATGAACTCCCGGAGCATCATAAAAGAGTTTCGGAGATGGTGATTGAGCGTGCAAAACGTCTGGTGGAGCATCAGAAAGATGTGGTGATCCTCCTGGACAGTATCACGCGATTGACCAGAGCCTATAACCAGGTTGTCCCGCCCAGCGGCAGAACATTGTCCGGTGGTTTGGATCCGGCGGCATTACATATGCCGAAACGGTTCTTTGGTGCCGCGCGTAATATGAGAGGCGGCGGAAGCCTTACCATTCTCGCCACGGCACTGGTTGATACCGGAAGCAAGATGGACGACGTGGTTTACGAGGAATTTAAAGGTACCGGTAATATGGAGATGGTACTCGACAGAAAATTGTCCGAGAAACGCATTTTCCCGGCTATTGATCTGGCCAAGTCTAGTACCAGGCGGGAGGATCTGCTGTTGGATCAGGATGAACTGGAAGCAATCAATATTATGCGGAAGGCGTTAAACGGATTGAAACCGGATGAGGCCACGGATAAGATTTTGGACATGTTTGCCCGTACGCGGAACAATGTTGAATTTGTGAATTTAGTGAAGAAAAATAAATTCATTTAAATTTCTTTAAATTGGGTATTGCATGATGTCCCTCTCTGTGTTACAATAATACCGCTGTTTGTGGTTCCATAAGCAGTGCGGATGAGAACATAGAACTATTCTACAATTATTATAGAGAGGTGAAAAGCATGAAAGAAGGAATTCATCCTAAGTACTATCAAGCAACTGTTACCTGCAACTGCGGTAATACGTTTGTGACCGGTTCTACAAAGCCTGAGATCCACGTAGAGGTTTGCTCCAAGTGTCATTCATTCTACACAGGTCAGCAGAAAACTGCGAGAACTGATGGCCGTATTGATAAGTTCAACAGAAAATACGGTGTTCAATAGGAATGTATGCAAGGGGTTGAGGTATTTCTATCTCAACCCTTTTTGTGTTGGTGCGCCATATGGCGCATATTTTGTATTATGTGATCTGGTGATCGTTTAGGACGAAGGGACTTGGTGAATGTTCCTGAGCGGTTATGAATGAGGTTAAGTATGGAAAAGAGCATATCCAAGGACAGTTCCAAAAAGAAGTGTAACAGATACTCCGGGATCGGCGGACAGGCCGTTCTGGAGGGAATCATGATGAAAAACAAAGAAAAATATGCGGTCGCGGTCAGAAAACCGGACGGCGGCATTGCTGTGGATGTGGAAACCTTTCAGGGAACGCTTCATCAAAACAAGCTGAAGGAATTGCCGTTTATCAGAGGCGTATTTAATTTTGTGGATTCCATGATATTGGGAATCAAGGCACTCAACTATTCGGCGGCTTTTTACGATGAGGAAGAAAGCGGTGAGGTGAAAAAGGCCGACAGCGGCAGTGAGCAGCTGATGAGCGTGTTGGTGACGGTCTTTTCTATCTGCCTGGCGGTGGGGATATTTATCGTATTGCCGTACTTTTTATCCTTGTTTTTTCAGAAATATATCAGAAATGATTCCCTGATCGCGATCATCGAAGGGGTGATCAGACTTGTGGTGTTCCTGCTCTATGTGTGGGGCATCAGCGCCATGAAAGACATCAAGAGGCTTTACCAGTATCACGGTGCAGAGCATAAATGCATCAACTGTGTGGAAAAAGGCAGGCCGCTGACGGTACATGATGTCATGCATAGCTCCAGACAGCATAAGCGATGTGGCACCAGTTTTATTTTCTTTGTGATGATTGTGAGTATTATCTTGTTTTTCTTCATTCGGGTTGACAATGCGGTGGAGAAAGTGGTGCTGAGAGTTTTACTGATGCCTGTGGTGGCAGGAATCTCCTATGAGATCATCCGCCTGGCAGGAAGAAGTGACAATCTGTTTGTGAATATCCTGTCTGCGCCGGGGATGCTGATCCAACGGCTGACTACGAGGGAGCCGGATGAAGATATGGTCGAAGTGGCGATCGCAGCAGTGGAAGCGGTGTTTGATTGGAAAGCCTATCTGAAGGACAATTTCGGGTATGAGGTGGACGACAGCTGGCTGAAGGATACACCGCAGGAGGCTGAGGATGACGAGCGCATGGATGAAACGGTGCAAAAGGTATGAATTATCGGGAGTGTTATGAAAAGGGCAAAAATATGCTTTTGGAATCCGGAGTGCCGGAGCCGGAGCTGGATGCCCGATTTTTGCTGGAATTTATTTGCGGGACAGACCGCAATACATTGCTCGTGCATGGAGACAGAGAAGTGACAGAGCAGGAACAGTCGGCTTATGAGGCATTGTTGGAGAAGCGCTGTGCGAGAATTCCGCTGCAGCATCTGACCGGAATGCAGAATTTTATGGGACTGGATTTCCTGGTGAATGAGCATGTACTGATCCCCAGACAGGATACTGAAATTCTGGTGGAGGAAGTATTGAAAAATCTGCACGACGGAATGCGGGTGCTGGATCTGTGTACGGGGAGCGGCTGCATTTTGATCAGTCTGCTCCATTATACCAACGGATGCAGCGGCGTGGGGGCGGATATTTCCGGGGAGGCACTGGCGGTTGCTGGGAAGAATGCCGTGCGATTGCTGGGAGAGCAGCAGATCAACTTCGTACAGGGAGATCTGTTTGAAAATATTTCGGAACAATTCGAGATCATTGTTTCCAATCCACCCTATATTGAACGACAGGTGATCCCGGAACTGATGCCGGAGGTGCGGGAACATGAACCGCTTGCGGCGCTGGACGGCGGGGTGGACGGCTTGGATTTTTACAGAAAGATTGTTGCAGAGAGTCCCGGGTACCTGTGTGGAGGCGGAATGCTTTTCTTTGAGATTGGATATAATCAGGGAGAAGCGGTGAAGCAGCTCATGATGCGGACGGGTTTTCAGGAGGTCTGTGTCATACAGGATTATGCAGGACTCGATCGGGTGGTTTACGGAACCTGGTTTTGAGAGACGACTGTAAATTTGAGAAGATAGTGAGGTTGGGAAATGTTTGATAAGTTAGAAGATTTATTGATCCGTTATGAGGAGATCATGGGAGAGCTGCATGAGCCTACGGTCACAAATAATCAGGAGCGTTTCCGTAAGCTGATGAAGGAGCAGAGTGATCTGACGCCCCTTGTGGAAGCTTATACGGAATACAAGAAATGCAAGCAGGACATCGAGGATTCTCTGGCAATGCTGGACGAGGAGAATGATGATGAAATGCGGGAGATGATCAAGGAAACGCTGAATGACAGTAAGAAGCGTGCGGAAGAGCTGGAGCAGACGCTGAAGATTTTGCTTCTGCCCAAAGATCCCAACGATGACAAGAACGTGATCGTAGAGATCCGTGCAGGCGCCGGCGGTGATGAGGCGGCGCTGTTTGCAGCGGAAATCTATCGTATGTATGTACATTATGCGGAGGGGCGCCACTGGAGAGTGGAGACCATGAATGTGGATGAGATCGGAATCGGCGGCATGAAGGAAGTGCAGTTTACCATTACCGGGCAGGGCGCTTATTCCGTGATGAAATATGAGAGCGGTGTGCACCGCGTGCAGCGTGTGCCGGAGACGGAGAGCGGCGGGCGGATCCATACCTCTACCATCAGCGTGGCGGTCATGCCGGAGGTGGACGAGGACATTGACATCAAGATTGAAGACAAGGATATCCGAATCGATGTGATGCGTGCATCCGGAAACGGAGGACAGTGTGTCAACACCACGGACTCAGCGGTGCGTCTGACTCATTATCCCACGGGAATCGTGATCTATAGCCAGACGGAGAAATCCCAGATCCAGAATAAGGAGAAGGCATTCAATCTGCTCCGGGCGAAGCTGTATGATCTGGAACAGCAGCAGAGACATGATGCGGAGGCGGAGCTGCGGCGCAGTCAGATCGGTACGGGCGATCGTTCAGAGAAAATTCGTACCTATAATTTTCCGCAGGGGCGTGTGACGGATCATCGCATCGGTCTGACAATTTATAAGCTGGATAAGGTTATGAACGGGGATATTCAGGAGATCCTGGACGCGTGCATTGCGGCGGACCAGGCGGCCAAACTGGTCAAGATGAACGAGGGCGCATAAGAAAGTTCTGACAATTTATAAATGCATAATAGTTTGTTTATAAAATTTTATTAGCACTCACTATTGACGAGTGCTAATAAAAGTGCTATAACATAATTATCAGGAGGAAATAAAGGAATATTTCCTGAGAACAAAGCAAATAATTGATTCATATAAAAGGAGGTAGTTGTTATGTTATATGCACCGAGTATTTTCAGAGAGAATATGATGGACGATTGGTTTGATGGTTTTGACAGGCTCATGAGCCAGATGGACCGCGAGTGGAACCAGCCGGTTTATGGTAAGAAGAATCCTTTGTACGGGAAGAATGCTGACAGGTTGATGAAGACGGATGTCAGAGAACAGGATAACGGCTATGAAGTCGATATCGATCTGCCCGGGTTCAAGAAGGATGAGCTGAACCTTCAGTTGGAGAACGGGTATCTGACCATTCAGGCTTCCAAAGGACTGGATAAGGAGCAAAAGGATGAGCAGTCCGGTAAGATCATTCGTCAGGAGAGATATGCGGGAAGCATGTCCAGAACCTTCTATGTTGGCGATGAGATCACGGAGGAGGATATCAAAGCGAAATTTGAGGACGGTGTCTTGAGGCTGGAGATCCCCAAGAAAGATCCCAAGAAAGCGGTGGAGCAGAAAAAGACCATTGCGATTGAAGGGTAACATTCAAAAATAAAGCGATAGAGGAATAAATGAGAGAAGCGTGGGCAGTCGGAAGCGGCGGTTGCCTGCGCTTCTCTCGTTTATTCTGATATAATCTTTCGGAATATGTATTGCAGAAAATTTTTTATTATCGTGTACGATATTTTCCTCTCTGTTCGTGTTCTGTGTGAAAGGAGGTTTGGATACAGCAATGATACAGATGGATAATGAGCAGAGCTATATTTCAGTTGTGGAAGAATTCTCTAACCTTGTATACAGGATTGCTTACCAGAATCTGATGAATGTGGCTGACTCGGAAGACATTGTGCAGGAGGTTTTTATCAAACTACTGCGGCATGGTGAGAGCTTTGTGGACAAGGAGCATTTAAAAGCGTGGCTGTTGCGGGTTACGATCAACCAATGCCGGGATTTCCGGAAAATGGCTTTTCGGAAAAAAGAAAGCTCTTATGAGTCGCTGGAGCAGTTTGATCAAAGTTCCCAGGAGGCGGAAGAAAACTTTGTGTTATCCGAGCTGCAAAAGCTTCCTGAAATTGACCGGAATATCGTGTATCTACACTATTATGAGGGATATTCCCTCTGTGAGATTGCAGGTATGCTGGGTAAAAGTCCAAATGCTGTAAATGTGCGGCTTGTCAGGGCCAGGAAAAAATTAAAGACCATTTTGAGCGAGGAGGGATTGGAATGAGCAGGTATAAAAACACGATGGATCAGATCAGGTTGGATCAGAGCATGCAGGAAAAACTGAAAGGATTGTATCAGAACGAAGTGCAGGATGGAAATCTCAGAGCAGCGCAGAAAATCAGAAAGGACCGTGCGGTTACATTCAGACGTCTTGCGGTTACGGCGGCATCAGTGGCAGCCTGTGCAGCAGTTGCAGTGGCTGTTTATGCACAAAGTGCGAACAGAAGGATGGAAGATGCGGATCTTATAATGGAGGAGTATTCCCATAGCTTTACGCTGAAAGCATTGGCGTCTGACCGGGATGCAACGGGCGGGGTGGTCATGGAAAAAGGTAAGCCCGTGATAACTACGGGAGTTGGCGGTGGAGGAAATTGGGGGCAGAAAAGTGCAGGTTCGGATGAGTATGCCTACCGATCTGTTTTTTCCTTCCGGTGTGAGGGATCCCATATCGAAAAGATCACTTACAGTGTAAATAAAGGCTTTTTGCAGATCTGCGAGCCAAAGAACCAGGACAGTGTTGTGATCGAAGCGGAGCCGGCGCCCTATGAGGATTACGGAAAGAGCATCCATACAGATGACGAGAAACCACAATATGGGTGGGATGACCTGGATAATCAGATATATTATTCCTACACGGTAGCTTATGACAAGCAGACTGCTCCCTACACAGATTTCAGTGTATGCGGAGAAAAGAAGATGGAAGACTTAGATGTGGAAGGTTTACACAAAACGTATTTCCCAGATCAGGAGTTTGGAATAAGTGACAGACATGTGGATGCCATGACACAATTGCTGGGGGATGTAGTCATTACCTGTACGGCGCATTTTGATGACGGGACGACTGAGAGCGCGGATATCAAGGTTGTGCCAAAGGTTATGACGTTGCGGGAGGCCGGTTTTGGAGAGAGATATCCGGACATGAACGAGAAAGAGTTGGAGACAAAGCAATTTTTCATTGCATATGAGTTGCAATAAATAATGCATGATCCGGAAAAGAAGATTGCTTGGACGAAGGGGCGTAAATTGGAGACAATTTGCGCTCCTTTTCTGAAATGTGAGACAGGATCAAGGTGACAAGTCCCCACTATTTATGGTATAATGAAAACAAAGTTTATAGGGAAGAAAGAAAAGCAACAGAGGAATCAATATGCAAAGTACGGATAAAAAGTCAAAGGGTCCGGTCATCTCCATACTTACGGCGATTGCTGCGGTTATTTTGGTCTTGGCAGGCAAAGAAATACCGGATTTCATACAAGAACAGCCAACCGAAACTGCACCGGCAGCAGTAACGCAGACACAGCAGCTGGCGGAACCGGAGACAATCGCAGAGCCGCAACAGCCGTCGGAATCACAGCCGACGACAGAATCGCAGACATCAGAGACAGTCGAAACAACATACAAATTCCGCAGTAAAAAACTCCTGAATCAGCATTATGAAAAGCATGGTATCGAGATGGGATTTGCTTCGGCGGCGGACTATGAGACGGCGGCTTCTGCGGTCATCAATAATCCGGATGCGCTGTACAAGACCGAGAAAGAGGACGGGGACGGAGTTTATTATGTGGAGGCGACGAATGAATTCGTCATTCTCTCCACGGACGGTTATATCAGAACTTACTTCAATCCCAGCGGGGGAATCAGCTATTTCAACCGACAGTAAAATTGTTGCAAACCGAACAGGTATCGAGTAAGAAGGGCGTAAAGCAGGTCGCTGTCAGGCGGAAGGGAGCAGGCTTCTGGATGCTTGCAAATAAACAAATAATAATAAAACGCAAAAGAAAAGGAGATGCAACTATGGTACAGTATGAGTATTCTGCCCAGTATGCAAAAGAGAAACTGGTGGAAGGCAATAAGGCCTATGTGGCTTCCCGAAAAGCTTGCTGTGAGGCTTCCACAGAAACACTGCTCAGGTTGGTAAAGGAAGGGCAGCACCCCTATGCGATCATCGTGGCCTGCTCCGATTCCAGAGTGATCCCGGAGGTCATTTTCCAGGCTGGGCTGGGGGACCTTTTTGTGATCCGTGTGGCCGGCAATGTGATGGAGTCCCATCAGCTCGGCAGTATCGAGTATGCGGCGGAACACTTGGGAACCGGTCTGATCGTGGTGCTGGGGCATGACCATTGCGGGGCGGTGGATGCGGCGCTGAATCACCAGCCGGAGGGATATATCAAGTACATTACCGATGAGATCATCAAAGCGATCGGAGATGAGAAGGATGAAGTTGCGGCATGTTGCCTGAATGTGAAGCACAGCTGTGAGATCATAGAGCGCAGTCTTCAGATCCAGAAAGATGAGAAAGAGTACGGATTGCAGGTACTGGGTGCCATTTATCATTTGGAGGACGGCACAGTAGAGTTCCTGTAACGGCTTTGGCTTGTATCTTACAGAATTTATGATAAAATAGATATCAGAAAAACAGTAGAACGCAGGCGGCAGAGAAGATCGCCTTGATGATAAAACAAAAGCGAAACGGAGGAAGGACCATGAAACTGGCAGAAGCATTACAGGAGCGAGCGGATCTGAACAGAAATATTGAGCAGCTGAAAAGCCGCCTGAACAGCAATATGTTGGTGCAGGAGGGTGAGAAATCGGCGGAAAATCCGGAGAAACTGAAGAAAGAGCTGGATGTTGCAATCGCCAGATTGGCGGAATTGATCTCCAAGATCAATCTTACCAACTGCAGTACACTTGTGGACGGACAGACGATGACAGAATTGATCGCAAGAAAGGATGCGCTGACATTAAAAATTTCTATTTACAAGGATCTGGTGCGTACGGCAAGCCAGACAGCATATCGCGCAAGAGGTTCGGAAATCAAGGTGAAGTCCACTATTGAAGTCACAAAGTGGCAGTCCCAGATCGACAGAATGGCGAAGGAACTCCGGAAGTTGGATAACAAGCTGCAGGAGACCAACTGGAATACTGAACTGGTAGAGCTTGAATAATAGAGAATTATAGTCGGTAGCGGCAGCGGGGTGAATGTCAACGCAGGCGACAGCGCAAGTCGTCCCTCATGGTGCGCCAAAGGGCAGGCGTAGGGTTCGAATCCCCTTAGGATTGTTATGCCCCAAAAACGTATGATTGTATTGTGATCGTTATCTTTATTACCGGACATTAACTGCGGCTGCGAGGGTGGGAACGGGGATTTTGACGGAAATTTGGGAGGAGATTTATGTTTGGCTTACATTTGCCGGATATACGGAATGCCCATAAGAAAAATAAAGACCTGGAGGAACTTCTGGCAAAGATTACAGGGATTTACCCATAAGGATCAAAAGCCATACTGGCACTAGAAAACGCAGGAGCGTTATAGAAACAGAATAGACAGCAAAAGGCTGTGAAAGACAGCGAGGGAACGGACATGCGGATCAGAAAAGCGGGACATAATGACATGCAGGCAGTGAATAAACTGCTCAGTGAGGTGTTGGAAATTCATGCGGACATTCGTCCGGATATTTTCATTTCAGGGACAAAGAAATATACGGATGAAGAACTGGAAGTAATCTTTGTCAATCCGGATACGCCGGTATTTGTAGCGACGGACGAGAAGGATCAGGTGATGGGGTATTGTTTCTGTGAACTGCAGGAGCGTAAGGGACTGAACAATATTCATGATATGAAGACGCTTTATATAGATGATCTCTGCGTGGACGAGAAGGCCCGGGGTAAACATGTGGGCAGGGAGTTGTATGAGTATGTGACCGAGTTTGCAAGGAAGCAGGGATGTCATAATGTAACGCTCCATGTCTGGGAGGGAAATGACAGTGCCAGAGCTTTTTATGACCATATGGGTTTTGGTGTTCAAAAGACTTTGATGGAAAAAATTCTATGACATTATCGGGAGGATGGAACTGATCATGGCAGATTTGGATAAAGCGCCTGACGGAAGGTCCCGTTTGATCGTTACAGTTACCCTGAATCCTTCTTTGGATTATCTTGTTTCTGTGGAGAATTTTCGATTGGGGATGACCAACCGGACTTCCGCAGAGCGAATCATGCCCGGCGGCAAGGGAATCAATGTATCCATGGCCCTTAGGAATCTGGGGATTCCCAGCACGGCGATCGGGTTTAAAGCAGGATTCACCGGGGAGGAGATTGAGCGTCAGCTTGATACATTGGGGATCAAAACAGATCTGATCCCGGTGGAAAGCGGAATGAATCGCATCAATGTTAAGCTGACTTCCGTTGACGGAACGGAGATCAATGGAGCCGGTCCCATGATCCGGGCGGAACATATGGAAGCCCTGATGCGGAAACTGGGGGCTCTGCAGAGCGGAGATGTATTGTTTTTGTCGGGCAGTGTGCCCCCTTCGCTGAGTCCGGATGTCTACACGGATATTATGAGATATCTGGAGGGAAAAGGGGTTCTGATTGCGGTGGATGCCGCCGGGGATCTTTTGCTGCATGTATTGCCGCATCACCCGTTTCTGATCAAGCCCAATGGGCAGGAATTGAGTGAGATTTTTGGTGTGCGGCTTACGGGGCGGGAGACCACGATCCCTTATGGCAGGAAACTGCAGGAGATGGGTGCGCGAAATGTGTTGATCTCTCTGGGTGCAGAGGGCGCAGTACTGCTTACGGAAGACGGACAGACATTGTCACAGTCTGCTCCTGCGGGGCGGGTTGTAAACAGTGTCGGAGCGGGAGATTCCATGGTGGCCGGTTTTATGGCCGGATGGCTGGAGTCACAGGACTATGCCCGTGCGTTTCGCAAGGGAATCGCAGCGGGGAGTGCCAGTGCGTTTTCGGAGGGTTTTTGTACGAGGGAAGCAGTGGAAATGCTGGAAAGGTGTTGAGAACAGATGAGATTTCTCAAAAAGCTTTTTTATGGAATCATTGTTTTCATTATGCTGGCGTGTGCCGGCATTTTAGTGCTGGCCTTTTCTCCGGATATGACAAAGAGTCTGTCGGAAACGCTGTATGGAGAGCATGGGTTGCTTTCCGATCTGGGAAAGTCAAATGCGTCTGAAGAGGGAGGTGCAGGGGAAAGCACAGGACTTACAGGAAATCCGGAAGACAGCGCCTATCGGATTGCAGACGGAGTGCTGGCAGCAGATGAGATAGCCGGTTATGTGGCGCCGATCAGAGGTTCCCTGAATCTGCCGAGTCAGGTAAGCAGTAGAAACGGCTACCAGCCTGTGAACATGAGCGGAGAGGAGCTCGCGGAGGAACAGGCGGAGGAACTGGATGAACAGCTGGATACGGGGATCACCGGTGATGAGTACGTTTTTGACGCGGAATTTTATCCCTACTATCATATGCTGAATGCACAGATGCAGCATTTATACAGACAGATTTATGCCAATGCAGTGCAGCTGCAGGGCTCGTTTGCACCGGTGGAGCAAGTGAATACGGCACAGCTGAAAAATGTATTTGAGGCTGTGTACAATGATCACCCGGAACTTTTCTGGCTGGAGACCGGTTACAGTTGTAAGTATCGGCCCGGTGGGGAATGCGTAGAGATCACTTTGTCCTACAATCGCACCGCAAAGAAGCTGGATCAGGCAAAAAAAGAGTTTGAAGCTGCCGCACAGTCGATTGTAAGCGGAGCGTCCAACTATGGTACCGAAACGGCAAAAGAGATGTATGTTCACGACGAATTGATCAAGAAGGCGAGCTATTCGCTGTCTTCCGCAATGAATCAGAGTGCCTACAGCGCGCTGGTCAATGGGGATACCGTGTGCGCCGGCTATTCCAGAGCATTCCAATATATGATGCAGCAGTTGGGGATTCCCTGCTATTATTGCACGGGATATTCCGGAGAAGATCACGCATGGAATATTATCAGGATCGGGGATACCTATTACAATGTGGATGTGACATGGGATGATACGGATCCGTCCACCTATGACTATTTTAACAAGACGGATGCACAGTTTGTAGGCACACATGTGCGAACCGGGATGAGTGTCTATCTGCCGCCTTGCGGCAGCCTGGATGCGGAGACCGTGATCAGTGAGCCTGCGGGCGACAGCAATGTTGTGGCGGGGATTACGCTGAACCCGAACCCGCAGCAGCCGTTGACTTGGACGCCGAAGGAGCAGGAGAAGGAGAAAAACAGCGTAAGCTTTGTGTCCGGCGGCGATGTGTACAGTCTGGAAAAGGCCGGACTTTCGGAAGATGCGGTACAGACCACCCTGCAGGCGTACTATCAGAACTGTCTGAAGCAGATGACGGATCGGGGGGCAGGACAGCAGTCTTTCAGTAATGTAGTACCCAAATATGTGTTGGCAGAGATTGAAAAAGCATATGGGACAGGGGATTATGAAGCCGGATACGTAAAGGAAGGGCTTCAGAAACTGGAGCGGGATCATTTTGCAATCCAGATCCAGGTGCAGGAACTGGGAGGCAATTATTACAGACTTTACCACAATATTTATACCTGGTGATCTTATTCATAGAATTGATATTAGATAGGAAAAAACGAGGCAATCAAGAAACCCCGATATGTTTCTTGATTGCCTCAAAACTTTCTTTACTGATCACATGTTCCATGCGGCAGGCATCCTCGGTGGCGATTGTCTCGTCTACCCCTAATCGGATCAGCCATTCGGAGATCAGCTGATGCCGTTCATAGATCATTTCTGCAATTTCCCGTCCCGACTCTGTCAGATAGATAAATCCCTCTCGGGTTACGGTAATATGACCGGCTTCGCGCAGATTCTTCATGGCAACACTGACACTGGATTTCTTAAATCCCAGTTCGGTGGCGATATCTACGGAGCGGACAACCGGATTTTTGTGACTCAAGATCAATATGGTCTCTAAATAATTTTCTGCAGATTCATTCGTTTTCATGTCTGACCTCCCGGCATCTTGCTGGTTATGATGAAGGTATTTCTCTATATTGCAAGTATTATATCACATATCACTTTTTCAGGCAAATAAAATTGGTATAACTTTTCATTTCCCTCATATAAATGAAAAGAGGATGGGGGAGAGGGTATGCGGGAGAACAGTCTGCGAAGACTTTTTGGACAGGATGTGGCGAATTTTTGGAATTCGGTCATTGCGGAAGCCGAACACATCAGAGAGATCCGGATGCGGATCGGTCAGCCGATTTTGATCCGGCGAACGGGGAATGATGTTTTTTTGGACGAGCAGGGCTTTTTTACGGATCTGGCGGAGCGGGCACATAAGGTTACACAGCAGGAACTGGATGATTTTCTGATGCGTATCTGTCAGGGTTCCCCGTATGCGTTTGAAGATATGTTACGGCAGGGATTCCTTACGGTACCGGGAGGTCACCGGATCGGAATGACCGGTCAGACGGTGTGCGAGGAAAGCGGAAGAATCCGCACAATGAAGCATTTGTATTATCTCAACATCAGGATCTCGCATCAGATATTCGGCGTGGCGGATCGGATCCTGCCTGATCTGTACGAGGAAGGGGAGGTGCGCAATACACTGATCATTTCGCCGCCAGGGGCGGGCAAGACCACGCTGCTGCGGGAATTGATCCGTAAAGTGTCTGACGGGAATCCCTATGGCAGAGCGCGGAATGTGGGTGTGGTGGACGAGCGTTCGGAGTTGTCCGGCTCCTATCTGGGGTGTCCGCAAAATGATCTGGGATGCCGGACGGATGTGTTGACGGCCTGCCCGAAAGTGCAGGGAATGTTTCTGTTGCTGCGCTCTATGGCGCCTGAAGTGATGGCGGTGGACGAGTTGGGAGGCAGAGAGGACGTGGAGGCTTTGCGGGCGGCGGCTGTGTGTGGGTGTAAGGTTCTGGCCACAGTACACGGCAGGGATCCGGAGGATGCAAAGAAGCGTTTTCCGGAGTTGTTTGCGGACAATCTGTTTGAACGGTTTGTGGTTCCGAAAAGGAGGGCGGTGAACAATGCGAATTCTTGGGGGAATTCTGATCCTGAGCGGCAGTTTGGGACTTGGATCGTGGTATCGGAGGAGATTTATCAGCAGAGTAAAGGCGCTACGGACATTGGTCAAAATATTGGAATTGTTTCGGGGAGAAATACGGTACGGAAAAGCGGCTATGCCAGAATGCTGTAAAAACATGGCTATTCGTCTGGAGGAGCCCTATCGGGAGAGACTGCTAAATGGGTACCGAATATATAGTGAGTATCAGGCCTATGGGGGAGCCTGTGGGGAACGGTTCACATTTCAGGATGTATTTTGTGCGGAAATGGAACAGTGTTTTGCAGATCTGCCCCTGAAGCCGGAGGATAAAATGGCTTTTTTAGAGCCGTTTCAAGGAAGGGGATTTCAGGATGGAGAAATGCAAATGAAGTATCTGGAACAGGGAATCGAGCAGCTGCGGAACCTTATTGGAATTGCGGAGCGGGAGCTTCCTGGAAAATGCCGTCTTGCATTGAGCCTTGGCGGGATGTGCGGTTTGCTGATGGTAATTGTATTGCTTTGAGAAAAAAGACAGTATAGCGGATGGGGTGTGAGAAGATGGAAGTGAGTCTGATCTTTAAGATTGCTGCGGTGGGAATTTTGGTGACATTATTGGGACAGGTGTTAAAGCACAGTGGCAGGGAGGAACATGCTTTTTTGATCAGTCTTGCAGGGCTGGTGCTTGTACTGTCATGGATCGTACCGTATATATATGATCTGTTCCAGACAATTCAGGCGCTGTTTGTATTATAGGGCCATATGGAAGGGAGGGGACCGGGAATGACGGCGGTGATCAAAATAGGAGTATTGGCTGTCCTGGGGGTGCTTCTTGCCCTGCAGTTCAAGGTACAGAAGCCGGAGTACGGGATCCTGATTGGAATGGGGATCTGCATTCTGATCTTTGGGTTTGTACTGGGACAATTGGAACTGGTCCTGGATAAATTTGAATTGCTGAAAAGATATCTGGACGGTTCGGGGGAATATCTGACGGTTCTGTTCAAAGTCATCGGCATTGCTTATATCTGCGAATTCAGCGCCGGCCTCTGCAAAGATGCGGGATACGGAGCGGTATCGGAACAGATTGAAATATTGGGAAAGCTTTCTGTGATCTTTGCCGGATTGCCGATACTGTTTGCGGTGATCGAACAGATCCAAAGTCTGGCCTGAAAAAGTGACAGACGGGGGGAGTTACATACATGGATGTGGAAACGATTTGGGAGGAGTATGGGTTCGGGCAGCTACAGAATGAGATGGACAGGCTGTTTCCCGCATATGATATCTCCTTTTCCGAACTGATGCATCGTCTGCTCCAGGGGGATGTACTGGGCGTGTTATCGGACTATTTGCAGCTTGGAATCAGGGAGATGGCGGGGAGCACCGAAGGAATAAAAAATGTTTTTGTGTGGTTAGTGGTACTGGGGGTGATGTCAGCGCTGGTGGGACATTTTGTGGAAGTATTTGACAAGCATCAGGTGGCCGATCTGAGTTTTTATTTTATCTATCTATTGATGAGTACCGTGCTGTTGAAATGTTTTTCGCAGACGATGGATCAGACCGCGCATGTCATGGAAAATATTGTTCTGTTCAGCCGGCTTTTAATACCGGCATATCTGATGGCGGTGGGAGTTGCGGCGGGGGCTGTGACAGCGGGAAGCTATTATCAGTTTATGCTGATCCTGCTCTGCATCGTGCAGGAGATCTTGAGCGGCGTGATACTTCCCCTGATATACAGCTATTGCCTGCTGGCCGTTGTCAACGGTATCTGGATCGAGGAGAAGCTGACATTGTTTATGGAATTTCTTGAGAAGATCATCGGAGGCGTGCTAAAGGCTTCCGTCTGGATCGTGACGGGTCTCAGCGTTTTTCAGTCCGTGTTGACGCCGGTGCTGGATTCTTTTCAAAATACAATTGTACAAAAGACCATGGGAGCGCTGCCCGGAGTCGGAGATGCCGCGGAAGGAGTGATGAAGCTTACGGTGGGATCGGCTGTTGTGATCAAAAACAGTATGGGGCTGGGGCTTTTGATCCTCCTGTGCCTTTTATGCCTGACACCGTTGTTTCGAATAGGTCTGACTGCATTTATGCTGAAGGCTGCCGCGGCGCTTATGGGAATTGTCAGCAACAAGCGGATCACAACCTGCGCGGATCAGGTGGGAAACGGTGCATTTTTTCTGTTCCGGCTTGCAGGGACGGCGATGTTATTGTTTCTGATCTCCATTGCGATCATTGCAATCGCCACAAATAAAGGTTTATGAAGGGGGCGTAGATGCTATGACAAACTGGATGACGGCAGTCTGCAGGATCGGTGTTTTTGTGATCTGCGCGCAGACATTGATTCACTGCAGACCGAATGGCTCTTACGAGAAGTATCTGAAAATGCTGCTCAGCGCTATGATTCTGATTCAGCTTGTTTTGCCGATTGGCCATATTCTGACAGGAACAGGAGAGGAAAGCCTGGAGGAGCGGATAAAATGGTTTCAGGAGCAGCTGCAAGTGATCGGGACATCTGTGACGGAACAGGATGAGGCAGTGCCGAAGGAAGCGGCGTCTGCTGAGACCAGGCAGGGAAATCAGGACATAGAGGGAGTGGAAGTGGATAAGATTGACCGGGTGAAGATCGAGCCTGTCGTGTTGGGGGAGGAAGAAAATGAAAAAGATTGATTGGCTGAGCCTGTGGAAAAAGTGGTTTCAAAGAGAGAATCTGATCATTATGGTATTGGCCGGGATTTTATTGTTTGTGATAGCGCTCCCGGTAAAAAAGGAGGAGGGCTCATCGGGAGAGAGCAGTTCGAAGGAAAGCATTTCGGAAAAACGGGTGATACAGGAGGAGACCACGGAAAAGGACGGCAGTGGGTCCATGGATTACGAGACCGTTCAGGAGGAGAAGTTAAAAAGATTATTGTCCGCTATGGAAAATGTAGGAGAGGTTGAGGTGATGCTCACGTTTGTGTCTTCTGAAGAGCAGGTGGTTGAGAAGGATGAGCCGATCTCGCGTTCCAGTACCGTAGAGCAGGACAGCGAAGGAGGAACCCGGTCTGTCACACAGTATGAAAAAGGGGACAGTACCGTGTACCAGAACAAAGAGGGGGAGCCGTTTGTGACGAAGATTCTGTATCCCCGGGTGGAGGGCGTACTTGTGATTGCGGAAGGCGCGGGCGACGGAAAGGTGAACCGCAGTATCACGGAGGCAGCGCAGGCGCTTTTCGGCGTGGAGGCGCACAGAGTGAAAGTACTTCCGATGGGAAACAAGCATATATTGCAGACAGGTCTCATACAATGAAACAAAAGAAAGTGATAGACTTTCTAAAAATGAAAGAATAAGAGGGAGATTGCTGTGAAAAATTTAGTGAAAAAGAACCAACTGATGATCACCGCGCTGGCAGTTATGATCGCCATTGCAGGATATCTGCAATTTGCGGGCACCAACCTGGAAGAGGAGTATTTGACGGTGGAGGACGGAGAATTGTACAGCGCGGCGAATTCTTCGGGCGTGATCACGGAAAACTACACCTCCGAGCAGCTGAGTGACAGCGCGGAACTGAACGGGCTGTTGGATCTGTCGGAAACCGATCTGCTCTCAGCCGGCCTGACGGAGATTGAGAGTCTGGATACGGATGCGGATGTGATCATGGACGATTATCTGGACAGTGACATGCAGATCGCAGAGGTGACGCCGGAGGCCGGTGAGATCCCGGGGGAAGCGGTCTTCACATCGTCGGATGGCGTGGCGGTGCTGTCGGATGCAAAGCTTTTGAAAGAACAGACCAGGGCAAAAAACAAAGAGACGCTAATGCAGATCATAGGCAGTGACGGCTTGAGCGACGAGCAGAAGCAGGATGCGGTGGACAGCATGGTGGAGATGACTGTGACAGCGGAGAAGGAATCGGCTGCGGAGATCCTGTTGGAAGCGAAAGGCTTCTCGGACGTGGTGGTGAGTATTGCAGACGATATGGTGGATGTGGTGGTGAACGCGACTTCTCTGAATGAGGTACAGCGCGCCCAGATTGAGGATATTGTTAAGAGGAAAACAGGCATTCCCGCAGAAAATATTGTGATCAGTACTGTTGTGCAGTGAGATTTTGTGGTATGCTGAAATTACATAATGTCATGAGACTGACAGGAAGCAGAAATTTACGGGAAGGATAAACGGGGCAGACTATGAAGAGAGTGTTTTTGATCGTATTGGACAGTTTTGGTGTGGGGCAGATGGAGGATGCGGGTGATTACGGAGACTTCCATGTAAACACGATCGGAAGTGTTTCGAAAAGTCCGTACTTCGCACTGCCGAATCTACAGAAGATGGGGCTGTTTCAGATAGAGGGGGTACAGACGGCAAAGAAGGCGGACGGCACGGAGTGGACGGCGAAAGAGCCTCACACTGCCGTTGTCGCCCGTATGCGGGAGGCTTCCAGGGGAAAGGATACCACCATCGGGCATTGGGAGATTGCGGGAGTCTATTCAGGGAAGCCGCTGCCCACATATCCGGAAGGGTTCCCGGAGGAAGTGCTGGCTCCGTTTCGAGAGCAGACCGGGCGCGGAATCCTCTGCAATCGGCCGTATTCAGGAACACAGGTGATCGCGGACTACGGTGAGGAGCATCTGAAGACAGGGAAGCTGATCGTTTATACCTCCGCGGACAGCGTGTTTCAGATTGCTGCCCATGAGGAGCTTGTGCCGCCCAAGCAGCTGTATGAGTATTGCAGGATTGCCAGAAAGATACTGACCGGGGAACATGGTGTGGGGCGGGTGATCGCCAGACCTTTTGTGGGGGAGCCAGGAAATTTTACTCGCACCTTGCGCCGACATGATTTTTCGATGGAACCGCCTGCCGTGACGATGCTGGATCAGCTGAAGGCAGCCGGGAAAGATGTGATCGCCGTGGGCAAGATCAAGGACATTTTTGCCGGAAAGGGGATCACGGAAGCGGTGTATACTGCCGGCAATGAAGAGGGGATCGATCGCACACTGGAATATCTGGACAAAGAGTTTGAAGGGCTTTGTTTTGTGAATCTGGTGGACTATGATATGCTTTACGGACATCGCAGGGACGTGGACGGATACGCGAAGGCGCTGACTTATTTTGATGAAAAGCTGCCAAAGATCCTGAACCGGATGAAGCCGGAGGATGTATTGATGCTCACGGCGGATCACGGCTGTGATCCGGCTTATACAAAGACCACAGATCATACCAGAGAATACACTCCGTTTGTGATGTACGGGAGCCGGATTCCGCCCCAAAACCTGGGAACGAGAAAAACATTTGCCGATATAGGGGCAACTGTGTTACAATATTTTGGTATTGCGCCGGAATTTGCCGGCGACAGCATGCTGTGAGCATGTGAGGACAGGATCAGGAGGATATTGTTTTGGGTAACTATACAGAAGAAATCAATCGTCGCCGTACCTTTGCGATCATTTCCCATCCCGATGCGGGTAAGACCACGCTGACGGAGAAATTTCTGCTCTACGGAGGAGCCATTAATCTGGCGGGAAGCGTAAAGGGAAAGGCGACAGCGCGTCATGCGGTATCGGACTGGATGGAGATCGAGAAGGAGAGAGGTATCTCTGTGACCTCCTCCGTGCTGCAGTTTGAGTATGACGGATATTGTATCAATATTTTGGACACGCCGGGGCATCAGGATTTCTCGGAGGATACGTACCGAACACTGATGGCGGCGGACTCTGCGGTCATGGTGATCGACGCATCGAAGGGGGTGGAGGCCCAGACCAGAAAATTGTTCAAGGTCTGCGGTATGCGGGGAATCCCTATTTTTACGTTTATCAATAAGATGGACAGAGATGCCAGAGATACGTTTGAACTGCTGGATGATATCGAGAAAGAACTTGGTATTGCCACCTGTCCCGTGAACTGGCCCATCGGTTCCGGTAAGGCGTTCCAGGGCGTGTATGACAGGGAGAAAAAGTGTGTCATTGCTTATTCCGACACGGAGAAGGGGACCAAAGAGGGCAAGGCTACAGAGGTTGCAGTGGAGGATGAGACGCATTTGAGGAAATTGCTCGGTGATGAGGCGGCGGACAAGCTGTTAGCCGAGATTGAACTCCTGGACGGCGCCAGCGCGGAATTTGATCTGGATGCGGTGCGTGCCGGAAAACTGACACCGGTCTGTTTCGGTTCGGCTCTCACCAACTTCGGCGTGGAGATCTTTTTGAAGCATTTCCTGAATATGACCACAACCCCGCTTCCCAGAAAAGCGGATATCGGCATGATCGAGCCTGCAGAAAATGAATTTTCCGCCTTTGTATTCAAAATTCAGGCAAATATGAACAAGGCACACCGGGACAGAGTCGCGTTTATGCGTATCTGCTCCGGCCGTTTTGACGCCAATATGGAAGTGCGCCATGTGCAGGGAAATAAAGTGATGCGCCTGTCCCAGCCTCAGCAGATCATGGCGGATGAGCGCAAGATCCTGTCGGAGGCTTATGCGGGAGATATTATCGGTGTGTTTGATCCGGGCATTTTTTCCATCGGAGATACGATCTGTATGCCCAAGGACAAATTCCAGTACGAGGGGATTCCGACCTTTGCGCCGGAGCATTTTGCCAGGGTAAGGCAGATGGACACCATGAAGCGGAAGCAGTTTGTGAAGGGAATCGAGCAGATTGCCCAGGAGGGTGCCATCCAGATCTTCCAGGAGTACAACACCGGCATGGAGGAGATCATCGTCGGCGTGGTGGGAGTACTGCAGTTTGATGTATTGAAGTACAGACTGGAAAATGAGTATAATGTGGAGATCCGGCTGGAGAATCTGCCTTACGAACACATTCGCTGGATTGAAAATAAAGAGGAGGTAGACCTGTCTAAACTGACCGGTACTTCTGATATGAAGAAGGTGAAGGATATGAAAGGAAATCCTTTGCTGCTCTTTGTGAATTCCTGGAGTATCGGAATGACACTGGATCGCAATAAGGGGCTGGTGCTTACAGAGTTTAGCAGGAATTAAGGTTTATGAAAAATATCCGGATCCCGATCGGGGGCCTGATTCTTGCGATGACGGTCTGGCTGTCAGCATGCGTGCCCCAGGGATATCAGGCATGGTCGGTGGAGCCATTGCCATCCAGAACACAGGAATCCGACGAGATAACATTGGCGCTTAAGGATGTGGAACAACAGTCCAGAGAGAGCATTCTGCGGGACGATTGCTATACTTATGCTTTTGAACGGCTGTCGTCGGCTGAACAGATCTGGTATCAGGACATTGCGGCAATACTGGGCGTGATGGCGGAGAATGTAAAGCTTTCGGAGGAAGGCCTGATACAGGGGTTAAATGAAGAAGCAGTGGACAATATCTTTCAGTCCGTGCTGATCGATCACCCGGAGTTGTTTTATGTGGAAGGCTACAGCTATACCAAATATACGGTGGGAGAGAAGCTGGTGGCCATCGAATTTACAGGAACTTACAGTATGCCATGGGAGTCGGCCTGTGAA